>OWJH01000059.1_pt1 | contig 52039 bp, 42 predicted proteins | sample 1732621 | NCBI WGS metagenome assembly OWJH01 (sample SAMN05065735, study PRJEB22554) | human gut metagenome | biome: ENVO:2100002; feature: ENVO:00000062; material: ENVO:00002003 | host: Homo sapiens | place: USA
TTGTTGCTCAGGCACTTATAAATAATGTTAAACTATAGTGTTGCGGAATTAAGAATAATAAAAGAATCTCATAAATCTATAAAAAAAGCCGCAAATGGCTCGTTTTTTACCATTTGCAGCTATTTTTTGTTTATTTGAACGCTAGGAAAGGCTTCTTCTTGTTGTTCTTTGAAGTCTTTCTTCTTTCTTTTTAAGTCTTTTCCTAAAGAGCTGATGCTCTTTTTAATGCGCTTCCAGCCAGTTCTTTCCCCAGCCGGCATCCGCAATCAGAGGAACCTTGAGCTTATAGGCATTCTCCATTTCCTCTATCACGATTTTCTCTACCTTCTCTTTTTCCTCTGGATAAACAGAGAAGTTGAGTTCATCGTGTACCTGGATGATCATCTTGCTTTTGATGTCTTCTGCTTTGAAGCGGTTGAAGATCTTCACCATGGCAACCTTGATGATGTCGGCTTCTGATCCCTGGATAGGGGCATTGATGGCATTGCGCTCTGCGAAACCTCTTACTGTGCCGTTCTTGCTGTTGATATCTGGCAGGTAGCGACGACGGTGGAAGAGGGTTTCGGCATAGCCTTTCTCCCTTGCTATCTCTTTCGACTTCTCCATATAGGCATGTACGCCAGGGAAGGTGCGGAAGTAATCTTCTATGATTTGCTTCGCCTCTCGGTTCTCGATGTTCATGCGCTGGGCAAGGCCGAAGGTGGTAATGCCGTAGATGATACCGAAGTTGGCCGTTTTTGCTTTCTTGCGCTGGGCATCGGTTACGTCCTTGATGTCTTTATGCCAGATCTTGGCTGCAGTAGCTGCGTGGATGTCTGATCCTTCCAGGAATGCCTCTACCATATTATGATCTTCGCTCAGGTGTGCCATGATGCGGAGTTCTATCTGGGAGTAATCTGCTGAAAAGAACAGACATCCCGGCTCTGGGATAAAGCATCTTCTTATTTCCTTTCCGTCATCATCGCGCACAGGGATATTCTGCAGGTTTGGATCGCTGGATGACAGGCGACCCGTAGCGGTGATGGTTTGGTTGAAAGAAGCATGAATATGACCTGTACGAGGATTGATGAGCTTAGGGAGGGCATCTACGTAGGTTCCCAACAGTTTCTTTAATCCTCTGTAGTTCAGAATCTCATCGATGATTGGACTCTTGCTGCGCAATTGCTGCAATACTTCCTCGCTCGTTACGTACTGTCCGGTCTTTGTCTTCTTTGGCTTTTCCACAATCTTCATCTTGCCGAAGAGAATCTCGCCTACCTGACGTGGAGAACCGATATTGAATGACTCGCCTGCCAACTCATAGATATGATGTTCTATCTCATTGAGTCGGTTGGTTAAATTATTAGACGTTTCCTTCAATGTATCTGTGTCGATACATACGCCATTCATCTCCATGTGGGCAAGAACAGGCACCAGCGGCATCTCCACATTCCAGAATAAATCCTCGCACTCTATCTCCTTGAGCTTTGGTTCGAGTACATTCTTCAGGCGCAGGGTGATGTCGGCATCTTCTGCTGCATACTCGTAAACTTCTGTCGGAGACAGGTCGCGCATCGATTTCTGGTTCTTTCCCTTAGGACCTATCAACTCTTCTATGTGAACCGTCTGGTATTTGAGATATACCTCGGCGAGGTAATCCATATTGTGATAAAGCTCCGGCTGGATGAGATAATGAGCAATCATCGTATCGAACATCTTTCCCAGTATCTCCACTCCGTAATTCATCAGCACTTCGTAATCGTACTTGATGTTTTGTCCTATTTTCAGGATTTCCGGATTTTCGTAGAGCGGTTTGAAGATGTTTACGAATTTTAAGGCTTCTTCACGTTCCGCTGGAATTGCTACGTAGAAAGCCTCTTTCTCCTTTACTGCAAAGCTCAATCCCACCAATTCTGCATCTATTGCAGAGGTGGAAGTGGTCTCTGTATCTAAACAGAGAATTTGCTTTGTAATTAAATAATCAAAGAGATTTTGTGCATCTTCTTCTGTTTCAATGAGTTTGTATGTATGAGCAACCGTTTTAATGGTCTCAAAACTTGTGTTTTCTTCCTCTTCTTGCCCATCGTCTTGCTGTGCGCCAAAGAGATCAAGCTCTCCTGTAGCCTTTGTTTGCACTTTTTGAGGTTTTTTAAGAACACGCTTGGCGAACGACTTAAACTCAAGATCGGTGAAGATTTCATCCAGCTTGGCATTGTCTGGTTCTTCCAGTTTTAAATCTTCCATCTTGAGCTCTACCGGTACATCGGTTCTGATGGTTGCCAGGAACTTTGAAATCTTGATGTCCTCTATAGCACCCTCCACTTTCTCGCGGAGCTTGCCTTTCACCTCGGCGCTATTTTCTATCAATCCCTCTACGCTTCCAAACTGGTTGATGAGTTTGATGGCTGTCTTCTCTCCAACACCCGGGCATCCAGGGAAGTTGTCGGCAGAGTCACCCATCAATGCCAGAAGATCGATAACCTGGAGTGGGGAAGAGATGCTGTATTTCTCTTCAATCTCGGCAACGCCCAACTTCTCGTAACCACCGCCATGTCGAGGTCGGAACATGAATACGTTGTCTCTTACCAGCTGGGCATAATCCTTATCTGGTGTGAGCATATAGGTTTCTATACCCATCTCGCCTGCCTTCAAGGCAACGGTACCAATGATATCATCCGCCTCGAAACCATCCACCTGAAGAATAGGAATATGATAAGCTTCCAGGATATTCTTGATGATAGGTACCGAGAGCTTGATGTCTTCCGGTGTCTCTTCTCGCTGTGCTTTATATGCAGGAAAAGCCTCGTGGCGGAAGGTTTTGCCATGGTCGAAAGCCACCGCAATATGGGTTGGCTTCTCCTTGGTGAGTATCTCGTTGAGGGTATTGCAGAAGCCCATTACACACGAAGTATTAAGTCCCTTCGAATTGATTCGAGGGGCTTTCATAAAGGCATAATACGACCTATAAATGAGCGCATATGCGTCTAAAAGGAACAATTTATCCATAATATTCATTTTTATGGTGTAAAATTACTAAAAAAATGCGATATTTCAAGAATAAATGCGTAATTTTGTATCAAATTTCAGAATTAATGGACTATTTATCACTTATTAAGCAGCCTATTGAGGCAGAATTGGCAGATTTTGTTGATTTGTTCAACAAATCTTTGATGCATAGCGATGGCCTTCTTTCCCAGGTGCTCGACCATATCCGTCAGCGCGCTGGTAAACGAATGCGCCCTATGCTCATCCTGTTGATGGCGCGAAATTTCGGCAAGGTTTCAGAGGTTACCCAGCATTCGGCAGTCGGTTTGGAGTTGCTCCATACCGCCTCTCTTGTGCATGATGATGTGGTAGATGAAAGCGGCGAGCGTCGTGGTCAGGCAAGTGTGAATGCTACTTATAACAATAAGGTAGCCGTGCTTGTTGGTGACTATATTCTTTCTACCGCTTTGCTTAATGTTTCCTATTCACACTCCGAGGAAATCGTACGCAATCTGGCCGAATTGGGTCGTATCTTGTCGAATGGTGAGATACTTCAGCTCAACAGTATTAGTAATGATGAAATCTCAGAAGAGATATATTATCAGGTAATCAAACAGAAAACAGCTGCTCTCTTTGAGGCTTGTGCAGGTATTGGCGCAATGTCAACCCATGCTTCTGCCGTAGAGATTGAAGAGGCTAGGCGATTCGGTCAGAATCTGGGTATTATCTTCCAGATTCGTGATGACATCTTTGATTATTACGACTCCAAGGAGATAGGTAAACCTACCGGAAATGATATGACCGAGGGTAAGCTTACGCTTCCAGTAATCTATGCCTTGAAATCTACTGGTGATGAGGAGATGCTGAAGCTTGCACGAAAGGTGAAGGCTCGTACGGTATCGCGAGAGGAGATTGCTCAGCTTGTTGCATTTACCAAGGAAAACGGCGGTATTGAATACGCTGATAAGCGTATGTGGGATTTCCATGCCGAGGCGATGACTTTCCTTGATACCTATGTGGAGGATAAGAGCATCTATAATGCACTGAAGGCTTATTTGGATTTTGTGATTGAACGAAAGGCGTAATGCCGTTATATTATGCAATTTTGATTTTAAAATACTTTATATACATTATAGATAAGGGCTGGTTCTCTCGTTGAGAATCAGCCCTTTATCTTTTATCTATCTACTTTGTCAAGATTTGATTTACACTATAGCCTTTTAGAAGTACTTGATTTCCTTTCCTACAAGCTCGCTCAAGAGAAGGTTGGTAAGACGTGAGGTTCCAAGGCGCAACCACTCGTTGGTAAGCCACTTTTCACCCAAAACTTCTTTCACGATGGTGTAGTAAACCACTGCGTCGTGAACGGTGTTGATGCCGCCAGCTGGCTTGAAACCAATCTGGATACCAGTCTTTTCATAATATGCCTTGATTGCCTGGCACATCACGTAAGCAGCCTCAGGGGTTGCTGAAACCTTCTCCTTGCCTGTAGAAGTCTTGATGTAATCAGAACCTGCATACATGGCAAGAATAGAAGCCTTCATAATATTGCTGCAGTTTTTCAAATCGCCTGTTTCCAGGATGCACTTCATCTTGTGCTCACCGCAGGTTGCCTTCAGTTCCTGAATGTCATCGCAGAGACCTTCGTAATCCTCGCTGAAGAATTTGCCAACTGGCATAACGATATCTACCTCTGTAGCGCCATCCTTGATAGCCATAGCTGTCTCGGCAATCTTTACCTCTATGAATGTCTGAGATGAAGGGAAATTGCCGCTTACTACTGCGATTTCTACGCCATCTACCTCCAAACTCTGACTGATAAGTCCTGCGAAGTTAGGGTAGGTGCATACGGTTGCTACGTGAGGAAGTTCTGGATAATCCTTGGCAAATTGATTTACTTTCTCAATCATTGCCAGGATGCTTTCTTCTGTATCTTCTGTATGAAGAGATGTAAGTTCGATGCTGCCAAAGAGGAATTTCTTCACCTCCATGGTTTCGTTTTCTGCTACCTTCTCGTCAAGAATCTTCTTTACTTCAGCTGCAATTTCCTCGTCGTTGAGGTCGCAGTTATACTGTTTCAAGACAGATAAATACTTATCGTCTGACTCGCTGTATTGTCCCTGCTGCTGTGCAAGAACCTGTTCTTTAATGCTGCTCATACTTAATGTTACTTTTTTAATTATTAAAGTTGAGTTATCTATATTATTCTTTAAATTTCGGTTTTACTCCTTCAATTTTGAATCATTATGATCCTTCAATTTCGGGTTATTCTTATGTCTTTCCGAATCCCTTTGGGTCTTCTTGTCGATGCTTTTCTGGAGCTCTTCGGTAAGATCGATACCCGTTTGGTTAGCCAGACAGATGAGAACCCAGAGAACGTCAGCCATTTCCTCTCCTAGGTTAGGCTTTTCGCCCTTCTTGAAGCTCTGGTCGCCGTATGTTCGGGCGATGACACGAGCCAGTTCTCCTACTTCTTCCGTAAGACAAGCCATATTGGTAAGCTCGCTGAAATAGCGAACGCCATATTCCTTAATCCACTTATCTACTGCTTCCTGTGCTTCTTTTATAGTCATATTCTTATTCCTTATTATGGGTATCCATCATGATGGTAACCGGACCATCATTCAGTAATTCTACCTTCATGTCGGCACCAAATTCGCCTGTTCCTACTGGCTTTCCGAGTGCATCGGACAGCTTTTTGCAGAACTCTTCATAGAGTGGGATGCTGATTTCGTGCTTGGCAGCTCTTAGCCAGCTAGGGCGATTACCCTTCTTGTAGCTGGCGAATAGGGTGAACTGGCTAATCACCAGAACCTCGCCGTTTACATCCATGATAGAGCGGTTCATTACGTGATACTCGTCGTCGAAAACACGAAGGCCTATGACCTTTCTAACCAACCAATCTACGTCTTCAGATGTGTCGCTTTCCTCAATGCCAAGAAGGATAAGATAGCCTTGTTTGATGGCTGATTTTACTTCTCCTTCGATGGTAACAGAGGCATGGCCGACACGTTGTATTACTATTCTCATATTACTACTTTGAACTTTGAATGTTGAACATTGAACTTTATGAATAGCATTTTGTGGAATCCTGGGTTCTGTTCAATCTTTATTATTATTATTTAGTTTCAACTGCAAATATACGACTTTTATTTCATATTCTCGCTCTTTTCTGTGAAATATTTCGCAAGAATCTCGGCTTTATGAGGGCCTAATATCTCTGAAAGCTGTTCCTGTGATGCTTCTTTTATCTTTTTCACGCTCTTAAACTTGCTCAGGAGCGCTTCTTTTGCCTTAGGACCGATGCCTTTGATGTCGTCTAGCTCAGAATGGAGAGCGTGCTTGCTTCGCTTGTCGCGATGGAAGGTGATGGCGTATCTATGTACCTCGTCCTGTATCTGCGTCAATACCTTGAAAAGCTCGCTTTCCGGTGGTAGAGCGATGGTTTGTGGCGGAAAACCGTAGAGAAGTTCGTTGGTGCGATGGCGGTCGTCCTTGGCAAGACCTGCGATAGGGATTTCCAGGTGCAGTTCGTCTTCTATCACCTCTCTTACCACTTCCATCTGCCCCTTGCCACCATCGGTGATGATGAGGTCTGGCAGGGGAGTTTCTTCCTCTATCATGCGGCTATATCTGCGTCTTACCACCTCCTGCATCGAAGCATAATCATCCGGTCCTTCCACCGTTTTGATGTTGTATTTTCTATAGTCCTTTCTTGATGGTTTCATACCTTTATATACTATACATCCAGCCACGGCATCCGTGCCCGATATATTGGAATTATCGAAGCATTCTATCTGGTAAGGCATCTTTGGAAGCTTCAGTTTCGTCTGCAATTCCTTCATCAATCGGGTTTGCTTCTGTTCAGGATTGAGCTTTTCTGCCTGCTTCAAGCGGTCGAATTTATATTGCTTGCAGTTCATTTCCGACAGCTCCAGAAGGTGCTTCTTGTCGCCCCTCTGCGGCACGAAGAAGGTGGCGTCTTTCAGCTTCCATTCCATCTCGAAAGGTACGATGATCTCCTTCGAAGTGGAGTGGAAACGCTCCCTGATTTCCGGTATGGCGGTAATCAGAAGTTCCTCATCGCTCTCCTCCAACTTGCGCTTGTACTCGTAGGTAAAGCTCTGGTTGATGGTGCCGTTTTTCACGTGAATATAGTTGATGAAGGCGTTCTTGTTGGTGTCATCATTCACGATCGTGAAGACATCCACATCGGTAATCGTATGGCTTACCACCTCGCTTTTTGCCTCAAATTCATCCAGTAATTGATACTTCTTCTTGTATTCTTCGGCTATTTCAAAGCGTAGAAGTTCGGCATTTTTCATCATCAGATCATAGAGATATTTGCTTACTTCCCGGGTGTTTCCCTTCAGAATTTCACGCGCCTGGCGCATGTTTTCCTGGTACTCCTCATAGCTCTGCTTGTTGATGCAAGGGGCACCGCAGTTGTGAATATGGTACTCTAGGCAGGGCTTATATTTGCCTTCCGCCACGCCTTCTTTGGTGATAGGGAACCTGCAAGTACGGGGTTTATATAGTTTCTTGATGACCTCCAGAACGGCATACATACTGCCCAAATGAGGGTAAGGACCGAAGAAAGTTCCCACCTTTTTGTTGATATGGCGCGTCTTGAAAATGCGGGGAAAATACTCGTTTGTAACGCATATAGAGGGGTAGGTCTTGCCGTCTTTCAGCAAAACATTATACCTTGGATTATACTTTTTAATAAGGCTGTTTTCCAGCAAAAGTGCATCTTCTTCGGTGTTCACGACGGTGTATGAGATGTCGAAAATCTTAGAAACAAGTACCTTTGTCTTGTATCTATCTACCTCTTTATGGAAGTAGGAAGATACTCTTCTCTTCAGATTTTTCGCCTTTCCTACATATATAATCGTGTGATTCTCGTCGTAATATTGATAGCTTCCCGGTTTCTCCGGCATGCTTAAAACGATGCTTTTTAACCGAGCTAATCTTTCCTCATTTTCTTGTTTCGTCATACCTTTATGGGGTTAAAATAGGGTGAAAGAGCGTTGCTGTTTCACGTGAAACGGCAACGCCCGTATGCTTTATAGCTGCAGAATTATATGCATTAATCAAGCATTTTTCATGCTTTACAACTGCAATAACGTAGATACTTCTACATCCTCATCGAAGTTCTTTCTGCCTTCGAAATTCTCGTTTACGAGCTCGATGATAAAGTTCGCATACACCTTCTTTGGGTGGAATTTCTTCACCAGATTGCAGGCTGCCTTCATGGTTCCGCCGGTAGCGAGAAGGTCGTCGTGAAGGAGAACTATGTCGTTCTCGTTGATGGCATCTTCGTGGATTTCGATGGTGTCCATACCGTATTCTTTCGCATAGCTTTCCTGCACGGTTTTGCATGGAAGCTTACCTGGCTTTCGGCACAAAACTACGCCTGCGCCGAGACGGATTGCAAGGGCAGAAGACATCACGAAACCACGTGATTCGATGCCTACAATCTTGGTAATACCTTTGTCTTTGTAGATCTCGTACATCTCATCGCAGATCTCTTTAAGAGACTCTGGATTCTTAAACAGGGTACTAACATCGCGGAAGTTTACACCCTTGATTGGCCAATCTGGAATGCAACGCAGATTGTCTAATAATAGCTGATTGTTCATTGTCTTTTATACTATAAATTAATACTATATTTTTTATTGTTTCTTCGAGTTTTGGCAGCTTTTACCGGCTGTGTTCCACGGAAACACTGAAGTTTTGCTTTAACCACAATTTACTTGATGCAAAAGGCTCTAAGCTCTTTGGTATCAAATGCTTTATGCAAGAGTGGTTTCACGTGAAACATTGCTGAGAATCCCTTGTTTTGCAGGTTTTTCTTGCTGAAACCGCCAATTCTGCTGCTTGTCTTCCTGGTAAGACGGGCAATGCATCTTTGCTTATCTTCCTAGTAGGACGAGCAGTACATTGATGTCGCTTGGAGATACACCTGGAATTCGGCTTGCCTGAGCCAACGTGTCAGGGTCGATGCGCTCGAGCTTTTGTCGTCCTTCTGTTGAAATTTCGAGAATCTCAGAGTAGTTGAAGCGTCCCTTGATTCTGATGTTCTCCAGACGGTGCATCTTGTCGGCGATGAGTCGCTCGCGCTCGATGTATCCTTTGTACTTCATCTTGATTTCTGCCGCCTCGGCAATCTCTTCTTTCCGGTTGTCTGGTGCTTCCATCGCTGCCTTCAGGTCGGGGATGATTTCCGACAGGTTCTGAAGGTTGAGATGCGGACGAGCCACGAGGTCGATGAGCTTGCAGCCGGCGCGGAGTGGAGTAGTGCCGAGTGCTTCGAGCTTCGGATTGATCTCGTCTTTCTTGATAGGATAGTTGGCACAGAAGTCGATGATTCTTTCGATGGCATCTTTCTTCTCCATCCACCAGTCGTAACGATCGCGCTTGGCGATGCCGAGCTCGTATGCTTTTTCCGTGAGTCGGGCATCGGCGTCGTCCTGACGGAGCAGGATGCGGTACTCAGCTCTTGAGGTGAACATACGGTATGGTTCATCTACACCCTTTGTGGTGAGGTCATCGATGAGTACGCCGATGTAACTCTCGTCTCGCTTCATCTCGAACGTCTTGTTGCCCACACAATGAAGCGCAGCGTTGATTCCGGCAACCGTGCCCTGACCTCCTGCCTCCTCGTAACCGGTGGTTCCGTTTACCTGTCCGGCAAAGAAAAGTCCCTTGATGATTTTCGACTCCAGCGAATGCTTCAGCTGGGTTGGGTCGAAGTAATCGTACTCGATGGCGTAACCTGGTCGGTAGATCTTCGCATCTCTCAATGCCGGGATTTCGTGGAGTGCATCCAGCTGGATATCCATCGGCATGCTGGATGAGAATCCGTTCAGGTACATTTCATTGGTGTCTTCACCTTCTGGTTCCAGGAAGAGCGGGTGCTGTTCCTTGTCGGGGAAGGTGACAAGCTTGGTTTCGATGCTTGGACAGTAACGGGGACCTGTGCTTTGGATTTGGCCATTATATAAAGGTGAGTCGTCCAATCCGCTTTTCAGGATTTCGTGTACCTTGCTGTTTGTATAGCATGTCCAGCAAGGAAGCTGTTTCAGAACTCTGTGGTTGCCCATGTACGAGAACTGATGGAAATCGATGTCGCCCGGTTGCTCCTCCATGTCTTCGAAGTGAACGCTCCGCTTGTCGATGCGGACAGGAGTTCCCGTTTTCATTCTTGCTGATGTGATTCCCCATCGGGTGATGCTTTCCGTGAAATGATGAACGGCAGGTTCTGCGCATCTTCCACCTTCCACCATCTTTCTTCCCACGTGCATCAGTCCGTTGAGGAAAGTGCCGGCAGTAATGATGATGCTCTTGGCATAGAACTCGGCGCCCCAGATGGTGCGCACGCCGATTGCCTCTCCGTTTGCTACGAGCAGCTCGTCGGCCTGGTCTTGCCAGATGTCGAGGTTGTCGGTATGGTCGAGGATGGTTCTCCATTCCCAGATGAACTTGCCACGGTCGCATTGAGCACGAGGACTCCATACGGCAGGTCCCTTTCCTATATTAAGCATACGGAACTGGATAGCCGTCTTGTCGGTGACGATACCCATCTGTCCGCCCAGTGCATCTATCTCTCGCACAATCTGTCCCTTGGCAATACCGCCTATGGCAGGATTGCAACTCATCTGACCAATCTTGTTCATGTCCATCGTTATCAAGCAGGTGTTGGCGCCCATGTTTGCCGAGGCAGCTGCTGCCTCGCATCCGGCGTGCCCTCCACCGATAACGAGTACGTCATAATTGAAGTTCATAATCTCTGTTTCTAATCTATATTTTATCTAATTTTCGGCAAAAGTAAGAAATTTAATTGAAATTTTAGCAAAAATACTTTGATAAATCATTAAAATATAGTAATTTTGCAGCAGACTTGCGAAAATATACCTATAAATGAGGATTGCAGAATGCCTTGAAAGTGGTATTGCAAGTACGAGATGAAGGAAATAATAAATTAGTTTCAAACAGTTAAATAATTAAAATTCAATCATTTATGTGGTTAATCAATTCATCTATTGGTAGAAAGGTAGTGATGTCAGTAACTGGTATCGCACTTATTCTATTCTTGACATTCCACGGTTGCATGAATGTGGTTGCGCTTTTCTCTGGAGAAGCTTACAACACAATCTGCGAGTTGTTGGGTGCTAACTGGTACGCCGTAGTTGCAACATTAGGTTTGGCAGCTTTGGCAGTTTGTCACATCGTTTACGCTTTCATCCTGACAGCACAGAACCGTCGTGCTCGCGGTAACCAGCGTTACGAGGTAACAGCAAAGCCAGAGAAAGTAGAGTGGGCTAGCCAGAACATGTTGGTGCTTGGTATCATCATCGTTCTCGGTTTGTTGCTTCACCTCTTCAACTTCTGGTACAACATGATGTTCGCTGAGCTTTTGGGTACAAGCTTCGGTCACAGCCCAGCAGACGGCTTCGCATTCATTCAGGACACCTTCGCTAACCCAGTGTTCGTAGTTCTCTACATCATCTGGTTGGTAGCTCTTTGGTTCCACCTCACTCACGGTTTCTGGAGTGCTATTCAGACTCTCGGTTGGAACGGTAAGACTTGGTTCTGCCGTTGGAAGACTATTGGTATGATTTACTCTACCATCCTGCTTCTCCTCTTCATCGTTGTCGTATTGGCATTCGCTTTCGGTTGCGCTCCATCTTTGTGCTGCGCATAATTCGTGTAATCATTTAAGTATTAAAAAAGATTATGGCAAAAACATTAAATTCTAGAATACCTGAAGGACCAGTTGCTGAGAAGTGGACCAACTATAAGGCTCACCAGCGTTTGGTTAACCCAAAGAATAAGTTAAAGCTCGACGTTATCGTCGTAGGTACAGGTTTGGCAGGTGCTTCTGCAGCTGCTTCTCTTGGCGAGATGGGCTTCAACATCTTGAACTTCTGCATCCAGGACTCTCCACGTCGTGCTCACTCTATCGCAGCACAGGGTGGTATCAATGCAGCTAAGAATTATCAGAATGATGGTGACTCTGTTTACCGTCTGTTCTACGATACAGTAAAGGGTGGTGACTACCGTGCTCGTGAGGCTAACGTTTACCGTTTGGCTGAGGTGAGCAACGACATCATCGACCAGTGCGTAGCTCAGGGCGTTCCTTTCGCTCGTGAGTACGGTGGTATGTTGGCTAACCGTTCTTTCGGTGGTGCTCAGGTATCTCGTACATTCTATGCTAAGGGTCAGACAGGTCAGCAGCTCCTCCTCGGTGCTTACTCTTCTTTGAGCCGCATGGTTGAGGCAGGTAAGGTAAAGCTCTTCACCCGTTACGAGATGGAGGATATCGTTATCGTTGACGGTCACGCTCGTGGTATCATCGCCAAGAATTTGATCACAGGTAAGTTGGAGCGTTTCTCTGCCAACGCCGTAGTTATCGCTACCGGTGGTTATGGTAACGCTTACTTCCTTTCTACAAACGCTATGGGTTGTAACTGTACTGCAGCTATCCAGTGCTACCGCAAGGGTGCTGACTTCGCTAACCCATCTTACGTTCAGATTCACCCTACATGTATCCCTGTTCACGGTACAAACCAGAGTAAGTTGACTTTGATGTCAGAGTCACTCCGTAACGATGGTCGTATCTGGGTTCCTAAGAAGATTGAGGATGCCAAGGCATTGCAGGCAGGTACAAAGAAGGGTTCTGATATTCCTGAGGAAGACCGCGACTACTACTTGGAGCGCCGTTACCCTGCATTTGGTAACCTGGTTCCTCGTGACGTGGCTTCTCGTGCAGCTAAGGAGCGTTGCGACAAGGGCTTCGGTGTCAACAACACAGGTCTTGCCGTATTCCTCGACTTCTCTGAGTCTATCAACCGTCTCGGTATCGACGTTATCCTTCAGCGTTATGGCAACCTCTTCGATATGTATGAGGAGATTACCGACGTTAACCCAGGTGAGTTGGCTAACGAGATTAACGGCGTGAAGTACTACAACCCAATGATGATCTTCCCTGCTATCCACTATACAATGGGTGGTATCTGGGTTGACTACGAGTTGATGACCACTATCCCAGGTCTCTTCGCTATTGGTGAGTGTAACTTCTCTGACCACGGTGCTAACCGTTTGGGTGCATCTGCTTTGATGCAGGGTTTGGCTGACGGTTACTTCGTATTGCCATACACCATCCAGAACTACTTGGCCGACCAGGCATTGTGGCCAAAGCTCTCTACCGATCTCCCAGAGTTCGCAGAGGCAGAGGCAGGTGTTCAGAAGGAAATCGACCGCCTGATGGGTATCCAGGGCAAGCGCTCTGTAGATTCTATCCACAAGGAGTTGGGTCACATCCTTTGGGAGCACGTAGGTATGGGTCGTACCAAGGAAGGTCTTGAGGAAGGCTTGAAGAAGATGAAGGCTCTCCGCGAGGAATTCAACAAGAACCTCTTCATCCCTGGTAAGAAGGAAGGCTTGAACGTAGAGTTGGATAAGGCTATCCACTTGCGTGACTTCATCTTGATGGGCGAGTTGATCGCTTACGATGCATTGCACCGCAACGAGAGCTGTGGTGGTCACTTCCGTGAGGAGTACCAGACAGAGGAAGGCGAGGCTAAGCGTGATGATGCAAACTTCTTCTACGTAGGTTGCTGGGAGTATCAGGGCAATGATACAACTGCTCCAGTGCTCAACAAGGAACCTCTCGAGTATGAGGCAATTAAGGTACAGACAAGAAATTACAAGAATTAAAAAGCGAACAAGACAATGGCAAGAAATATAAGTTTCACAGTTAAGTATTGGAAGCAGGACGGTCCTACAGCACAGGGTCACTTCGATACACACGAGATGAAGAACATCCCAGATGATACTTCATTCCTCGAGATGCTCGACATCTTGAACGAGGAGCTCATCGAGTCAGGTCAGGAGCCTTTCGTCTTCGACCACGACTGCCGCGAGGGTATCTGCGGTATGTGCTCTCTCTATATTAATGGTACACCTCATGGTAAGACTGAGCGTGGTGCTACAACATGTCAGCTCTACATGCGTCGTTTCAACGATGGTGACGTTATCACCGTTGAGCCTTGGCGTTCTGCTGGTTTCCCTATCATCAAGGACTGTATGGTTGACCGTTCAGCATTCGACAAGATCATCCAGGCAGGTGGTTACACCAGCATCCGTACAGGTCAGGCTCAGGATGCCAACGCTATCCTGATTCCTAAGGAGAATGCAGACGAGGCAATGGATTGCGCTACATGTATCGGTTGCGGTGCTTGTGTTGCTGCATGTAAGAATGGTTCTGCCATGCTCTTCGTCAGCTCAAAGGTTAGCCAGTTGGCACTTCTCCCACAGGGTCGTGTAGAGGCTGCTACCCGTGCTAAGAAGATGATTGCACGCATGGATGAGCTTGGATTCGGTAACTGTACAAACACTCGTGCTTGCGAGGCTGTTTGTCCTAAGAACGAGTCTATCGCTAACATCGCCCGCTTGAACCGTGAGTTCTTGAAGGCTAAGTTGGCTGACTAATCCACCGTATCTCTTGAGACACAGGAATTTTCTCTCTGCATCTTTACGGATGCGAGAGAATTTTCTCAAAAACCCTTCACTCTTCACCTTTTGAGTGTAAGCGATTGAAGGATAGGTAGTTGGGTGGGTGAAGAGTTGAAGTGACTCTTCACCCACCCTTCACCTTTTTATAGGGCTGGAGCTTTTGGAACTCTTTGGTTCTGTAGCTATTCCATTGTGGGTCAGTGATTTACATTTGTAGGTGAAGAGTGGTGAAGAGAGGTGAAGAGTCAGCGCCACTCTTCACCTCTCAAATCCCCAGTGTTTATCAGGGTTTCAGGTTAAATGGTGAAGAGTGAAGAGTGAAAACGAGAGTAGGCTTTTTACTGCGGAAGCATTCTGAAGATTTAGGAGTGCATTGTTTGGCAGTAGGGCTACATCCCGTTTTGCATGAAGCCTCATTCCAATTATTGCCTAGTGATGGCATCTTTTTGCCCTTTAGGAGGGCAATTTATTGCCATAGTTAGGCAATATTCCTTATGTCGTGAGAGAGCTGCAGAATCCAGTAACTATCATAGTTAAATCCAGTAACTAGTAATAAATAAAGTATTATTCTATAAAGATATAAAAAGAGCATAAATGATGAACCAAGCTACTCAAGACTTTATTCGCCAGCACCAGGACGATGATGTCCGCCAGCTGGCTTTTCTCGGAAGCAAGTATCCGGAAGTAGATATGCCTTTCGCTCTCGATCAGATTCGCGGGCGAAAGATGGCTCGTGTCAAGTTGCCTCGTTGGGCAAGTCTCGAAGGCATCATCTATCCTCCTCATATTTCTATGGAGCAATGCTCCTCTGAATCTACTGCGCTTTACAAGGCAGAACTGGCTGGGAGGTTGCTCGGCTTGCCGGCTTCTTCATCTGGAATCGAGATGAAGGCTGAAAATGAAATAGAGTTTGTTGACCTGACAGGTGGATTTGGAGTAGATTTCTCTTATATCGCAGCCCGATTGGGAGTGAAGTCGATGTACGTGGAGCGACAGGCTCATCTCTGCGAGGCGGCTAAGGAGAACTTCGGGCGCTTGGGATTGAAGAACGCCATCGTTAAGAATGGGGATGGAATTGAGGTTCTTCATTCTTTTCTGCCAAAGAAAGATGATGCTGCATCAGCTGATGATTCTTTAGGCATCATTTATGACCAACCTCTGTCATTACTTAAGACCAACCTTGGTCTTAAGATAATCTTTGTAGATCCCGCCCGTAGAGACGATGCGGGTAACAAGGTGGTATCCTTGAAGGATTGCACGCCCGATGTCACCGTTTTGCAGGAAGAAATGCTTTCGAAGGCTGATTACGTTATCATCAAACTCTCTCCGATGCTCGACTGGCACCGTGCCATAAGCGAATTAAGCCACGTTAGAGAGGTTCATATCATCTCCGTGAACAATGAGTGCAAGGAGCTCCTTTTAGTGCTGTCAGCGCGAAATATGGGCGAAAATCTCCGCATTTATTGCATCAATGATGCGCAATCCTTCGTCTGCGATGAGTTGGATATGGAGTCTTCTCAGGTGAAGATAGCCTCATCCACGCTTGAAGAGATGCAGTATCTTTATGAGCCGAATGCATCGTTGATGAAAGCCGGCTGTTTCGGCGTTCTTTCCGGGCGCTATGATGCAAGGATGCTTTCCAAGAACAGCCATCTTTTCGTGAGCCAGGCGCCTATCGAGGCTTTCCCTGGCAGAAGCTTCCGCATCATCGCCGTATCCTCTTTTAATAAAAAGGAGTTGAAGCGTCATCTGTCAGGAATCACCAAGGCGAACATCGCCACCCGAAACTTCCCTCTTTCCGTGGCAGAATTGCGCAAGCGATTGAAGTTGAAGGATGGTGGCGAAACCTATATCTTCGCCACCACATTGAGCGACGAAAGCCATGTGCTGATGATTACGGAGAAAAAATAAGCTGATTTCCTGAAAAATCAAGTTCTAATCCTATAAGATGATTCCGCCAAAAACACCACTAATCGGGTGATATAAGCCACTTTGTGGCTCGTAATCATTCTTGAACCCCTAAAAAACTGAAAATAAAGATAGCAATATTTGGTCGTTTGGCGAAATATTGCTATTTTTGCATCCTATAATATTGCAAACTAGTTTGAAATCATGTCATTAATTGAAATTAAAAAGGTCGAAAGCAAGAAGGATTTGAAGACGTTCATCGACTTCCACTACGACCTCTACGAAGGCAACGAATACGATGTGCCTAATCTTTTCAGCGACGAAATGAATACCCTGAGCAAGGATAAGAACGCTGCGTTCGAGTTCTGTGAGGCAGAGTATTATCTTGCCTATAAGGATGGAAAACTGGCAGGTCGCGTTGCTGCTATCATCAACCATAAGGCAAACAATAAGTGGGGAAAGAAATCCGTCCGATTCGGATGGATAGACTTCATCGACGACCGTGAGGTTTCGAAGGCTCTCTTGGATGCTGTGGAAAAGTATGGTAAAGAGAAAGGTATGGAGGATATGGTAGGTCCGCTTGGATTTACCGATATGGACCCTGAGGGAATGCTTACCTGGGGTTTCGATCAGCTGGGTACCATGCCTACCATCTACAATTACCCTTATTATCCGGAGCACATCGAGGCCCTGGAGGGTTTTGAGGTAGATAACAAGTATGTGGAGTTCAAGATCATGGTACCTGATACCATACCGGAGAAGTACGCCAAGATAGCGATGATGATAGAGAAGCGCTATAATCTGCATGTGCGCAAGCTTACTAAGAAGGAAGTCTTCCAAGGCGGAATGGGACAGAAGATCTTCGATCTCATCAACGATACCTACAAGGATCTCTATGGATATTCTGAACTCTCGCAAAAGCAGATAGATCAGCTTATCAAGTCGTATCTCAGTTTCCTCGACTTCAACCTCATCACTTGTATCGAGGATTGGACGGGTGGAGAGCATAAGCTCATCGGTGTGGGAATCACCATGCCGTCATTGGCTCATGCCCTTCAGAAGTGTCACCGTGGCCGCCTCTTCCCATTCGGCTGGTATCATGTGTTGAGAGCCATCAAGCAGCACAAGACCAACATCGTTGACCTCCTCCTCATCGGTATTCTTCCTGAATATCGTGCCAAGGGAGCGAATGCACTTCTCTTTGCCGACCTGATACCTTGGTACCAGAAGTATGGTATTGAGTGGGGCGAGACCCAGGTTGAGCTGGAAACCAATGCCGGTGTGCAGGGACAGTGGGGAGCTTTGACCCCAGTAATGCACAAGCGCAGAAAGTGCTACAAGAAGATTATTAAATAAGGAATTAAGGGATCTCCCCTAAAACATAGGAGGATTTTATGTCAGAAGATAATAATGAATTGAAAGCCCCACAGGAGCAGCAGCCGGTAGAATATACCGATGACAACATCCGACACTTGAGTGATATGGAGCATGTACGTACTCGTCCGGGTATGTACATTGGTCGTCTGGGTGATGGTAACCTGCCGGAGGATGGAATCTACGTACTCTTGAAAGAGGTGGTAGATAACTCTATCGATGAGTTCAAGATGGGGGCTGGCGCCAGATTGGAGATTGATATCGAAGATCATCTGCGGGTCAGCGTGCGCGACTATGGTCGTGGTATTCCTCAAGGTAAACTTGTCGAGGCTGTGAGCGTGCTGAATACCGGTGGTAAGTATGACAGCAAGGCGTTCAAGAAGAGTGTGGGCTTGAACGGAGTGGGTGTGAAGGCGGTGAATGCCCTCAGCTCTCATTTCGAGGTAAAGTCGTTCCGCGACGGCAAGGTGCGCCATCTGAAGTTTGAGAAAGGTATTCTGCAGAGCGATGTTACCGAAGATACAGAGGACGAGAACGGTACCTTCATCTTCTTCGAACCGGATAATACCCTGTTCAAGAACTATTCTTTCCACGATGATTTCGTGGAAACCATGCTCCGTAACTATACTTATCTGAACACCGGTCTTACCATCATGCACAATGGTCGCCGCATCCTCAGCCGTCATGGTTTGAAGGATCTCCTGACCGATAATATGACCAACGAGGGTCTTTATGAGATTGTCCACATGAAAGGCGAAGACATCGAGATTGCCTTTACCCATACCAATCAGTATGGCGAGGAGTACTATTCCTTCGTAAACGGCCAGCACACCACCCAGGGCGGTACTCATCAGAGTGCCTTCAAGGAGCATATCGCCAGAACCATCAAGGAGTTCTACGGCAAGTATGAGTATGTCGACATCCGAAACGGACTGGTGGCTGCCATCGCCCTGAACGTTGAGGAGCCGGTGTTTGAGAGTCAGACGAAGATTAAGCTCGGAAGTACCACAATGTCTCCGAACGGAGGCGAAACCATCAATAAGTATGTGGGCGATTTCCTGAAGAAGGAAGTAGATAACTATCTCCATATCCACAAGGATGTGGCTGAGATTCTGGAGAACAAGATCAAGGAGAGTGAGCGTGAGCGCAAGGCGATGGCTGGCGTTACCAAACTGGCTCGCGAGCGTGCCAAGAAGGCGAACCTTCACAACCGCAAGTTGCGCGATTGCCGCATCCACTTCAGCGATGCCAAGAACGAGCTGAAGGAGGCAAGCTCCATCTTCATCACCGAGGGTGATTCTGCCAGCGGAAGCATTACCAAGAGCCGCGACGTGAACACCCAGGCGGTATTCTCGCTGCGAGGCAAGCCGTTAAACTGCTATGGTCTGACCAAGAAGGTGGTTTACGAGAACGAGGAGTTCAACCTGCTCCAGGCAGCTCTCGATATCGAGGACGGATTGGACGGATTGAGATATAATAAGGTGATTGTGGCTACCGATGCCGATGTGGATGGAATGCACATCCGATTGCTCATCATCACCTTCTTCCTGCAGTTCTTCCCTGACCTCATCAAGAAGGGCCACGTGTATGTGCTTCAGACCCCATTGTTCCGAGTACGCAACAAACGAACCAAAATCAAGAACAAGCAGGCGGTGGCTGATGCCGATGCCAAGTTGGGTCCTAAGGAGAAGAAGGGCGATTTCATCACGCATTACTGTTACAGCGATGAGGAGCGACAGCAAGCCATCAGAAACCTTGGTCCTGACCCGGAAATCACCCGATTTAAGGGTTTGGGAGAGATTTCACCAGAGGAGTTTGCCCACTTCATCGGTCCGGATATGCGATTGGAGCAGGTTACGCTGCATAAAACCGATCAGGTGCAGAAACTCCTGGAGTATTATATGGGTAAGAATACGATGGAGCGTCAGAACTTCATCATCGATAACCTGGTGATTGAGGAGGATATTCCGGAGGAAGATTCTGCACCGCTGGATTAAATGAAGTGAAGAATGAAGAACGAAGAGTGAAGAATTCAAGTGCTTTCGGGGGGGGTAACCATTGAAAAAAGCGCTGTTAACTGTTAACCTGTTAACTCTTGAAGGATTTCTCTCTTTTATAAACTTTAAGTTTTAAGAAATGAAGAAATATCTATTCATAGCACTGGTAGCGTTCCTGGCAGTAACTTCTGCCAGTGCCCAGCTGCGTATCAAGATGGGCAAGAATAGCCCGATAGAGAAGTTGGGTAGGGCGGAAATCGCCATTACCAATCTCTATGTGGATAGCGTGGATGAGAACAAGCTTGTAGAGGACGCCATCCGTGGTATGCTTGAAAAGCTCGACCCTCATTCTTCTTATGCCACAGCCAAGGAAACCAAGGCGATGAATGAACCGCTGAATGGCAGTTTCGATGGCATTGGCGTGCAGTTTAACATGGTAGATGATACGCTGCTCGTTATCCAGCCGGTTACGAACGGACCTTCCGAGAAGGTGGGAATCATTGCCGGTGACCGCATTGTGGCTGTAAACGATACTGCCATTTCGGGCGTCAAGATGAGCAAGGAGGAAATCATGAAGCGCCTTCGTGGTCCTAAGGGAACAACGGTGAATCTTACCATTGTGCGCCGTGGCATCAAGGATAAGCTCATCTTCAAGGTAAAGCGCGATAAAATTCCGGTAACTACCATGGATGCGGCTTATATGATTCGTCCGGGCATCGGATACATCCGATTGGGAAGCTTCGGTCTTACCAGTCATAAAGAGGTAACAATAGCGATGGATTCGCTGAAAAAGAAGGGAATGAAAGACCTGATCTTCGACCTTGAGGATAATGGCGGCGGCTACCTTCAGGCAGCGGCTCAGATAGCCAACGAGTTCCTGCAGAAGGGAGATCTCATCGTTTATACCAGTGGTCGTGCAGCTCCCCGTCAGGAGTATAAGGCGCAGGCTAACGGAAGATGGCGCAAGGGCAAGGTGGTAGTGCTTACCAATGAGTTTACAGCTTCTGCCGCAGAGATTGTTTCCGGAGCCATCCAGGATCAGGACCGTGGAGTAGTGGTAGGTCGCAGAACCTTCGGCAAGGGATTGGTTCAGCGTCCGCTCAGCTTCGATGATGGCAGCGAGATTCGCCTCACCATCGCACATTATTATACGCCTAGCGGCAGATGCATCCAGAAGCCGTATAAGAAGGGAGACAGACTGGATTATGCGATGGATCTCGACAATCGCTACAAGCATGGCGAGTTCACCAACCAGGACAGCATCCATCTTTCCGACAGCTTGAAGTATTATACCTTGCGCAAGCATCGTGTGGTTTATGGTGGCGGTGGCATCATGCCGGATTATTTCGTGCCATTGGATACTACCAAGTACACCAAGATGCACCGTCAGCTGGCAGCCAAGAGCATCGTCATCAACCACAGCCTGAAGTTTATCGATGCGCATCGCAAGGAATTGAAGAGCCAGTATAAGGATTTCAACAAGTTCCTGGCAAACTACGAGGTTCCGTCTTCGCTCATCGATGCGATTATCGCTGAGGGCAAGAAAGAGAAGATAGAGCCGAAGGATGAGGCTGAATTGACTCAGACAAAGAAATACATCGCCCTGCAGCTGAAGGCCCTTGTAGCAAGAGATATCTGGGATATGAGTCAATATTTCCAGGTTTGGAACGAGACCAACGAGATTGTTCAGCGGGCCGTGCAGCTGCTGACCACGGGGAAGTAACTATAGAAAAATCGGCTGTTAACTGTTAACCTGTTAACCCGTGAGGTAATGAGATAAAAAAAGGTCATGAGGTTTCTGATAGAACTTCACGACCTTTTTTGTGTATTTATCTTTTTCCGAATTCATGAATCCTCTCTGAATTCATTTACTTCTTCTCATGCATGCGATCCCATTTCAGATAGATTCCGGCAAGGATGGTGCCCGAAATACTGTGCCAGGCACAACTGATGGCGCAAGGCAATACGGCAAGAGGCTGGGCAGCGAAGAAGTTGCCCGCGAGAACCGTGGCAAGACCGGCATTCTGCATTCCCACCTCAATACTGATGGTACGCTTCTTGGCAGTATTGAAGCCCGCCAGCTTTCCGGCAAGCCAACCGAGACAGTAACCCAGGGTGTTGTGGCAGAAAACCACGGCAAAAGTCCAGAGGAAAAGCGATAAGCCACGAGCCACCAAGTCATCGTGAACCGTAGAAATCACGCCGCCTACGATGATTGCCAGACACGTAACGCTGATGCCCGGCATCAGACTCTGGATGGTAGGGAAGCAATCCTTCTTGCCATAGATATAATTCAAAGCGCAGCCGATGGCTACAGGGATAATCGTAACTATCAGAATGTTGATGAACATTCCCACAGCATCTACATGGATAATCTCGCCTGCCGTAATCTTCATCAGCAGCGGAGTCATCACTGGCGCAAGAATGGTGGAGGCACAGGTCATTCCCACAGAAAATGCCACATCGCCATGGCAGAGATAACTCATGATGTTGCTTGATACTCCGCCCGGACAGCAACCTACCAGCAGGATTCCGAGTGCCAGGGCTGGATCAAGATGCCAGACGTGCACCAGGGTGTAAGCCACGCCCGGCATGATGATGAACTGGGCGCAGGCACCGATGAAGACATCCAGCGGGCGCTGAGCCAGAATCTTGAAGTCGTTGGTGGTCAGGGTCAAGCCCATGGTGAGCATGATGATGCCGAGAATGACGGTTTGAGTAGTTCCGCGCACCCAGTCGAAGGTATGTGGGAAGAAGAATGTGAATACTGCTACACCTATTACAAAGATAGAGGTGTAATTGGCCAGCAACTTGCTGAGCCCCTGAAAAAACTTTAGCATAATTCTATTTCTTTTTAAAATCCTGATATTTCTCTCTTATTTGCAATCTCTTGGATGATTGTCTTTGACAATCTCTCTTCTTTCTCTCCTCTCCTCTTTCTTTCCTCGCTTTCAATATTGGGTGCAAAAGTACGTCTTTTCTACCGAATAAACAAATTATTTAATAATTAAATATCAAATTATAACATTTTTGTTGGCTTGAGCTTACGAATCTGCACGAATCTTCTTGGATTGTGCAAAATCTGAGGCAAAATAATTCGGCTTTTCTTCTTTAATTCCGCAACAAATGTGTAACTTTGCACCCATATTATCGATAATAGTCATAGAATGAACGAAGATTTTGATATAAGACAACAGACGGTTTCGCCTGCCGAAAAGGAATTCGAGAAAGCACTGCGCCCACTGAAGTTCTCCGACTTCAGCGGACAGAATGGCGTGGTGGATAATCTCGAAGTCTTTGTTGAGGCTGCCAAGTATCGTGGCGAACCGCTCGACCATACCCTCTTGCACGGTCCTCCGGGACTGGGTAAGACCACCCTGAGTAATATCATCGCCAACGAACTGGGTGTGGGCTTCAAGATTACATCAGGCCCTGTGCTCGATAAGCCGGGCGACCTGGCAGGTATCCTTACCTCCCTGGAGCCTAACGATGTGCTCTTTATCGATGAAATCCACCGCCTTTCGCCAGTGGTAGAGGAGTATCTCTATTCGGCGATGGAGGATTACCGCATCGACATCATGATAGACAAGGGGCCTTCGGCACGCAGCATCCAGATAGATCTGAATCCGTTTACCCTCGTGGGAGCCACCACCCGCAGCGGTCTTCTCACGGCTCCGCTCCGTGCCCGTTTCGGAATCAATCTGCATCTGGAATACTACGACCCTGAGACGCTTCAGAAGATTATCAAGCGAAGTGCGATGCTCCTGAATGTGCCTATAGAAGATGAGGCGGCAGTGGAAATCTCCCGCCGCTCGCGTGGAACCCCTCGTATCGCCAACTCATTATTGCGAAGAGTGCGTGATTTCGCCCAGGTGAAGGGCAACGGAACCATCACTTACGAGATTGCCCAGATGGCGCTCAAGGCGCTCAACATCGACCAGTATGGCTTGGACGAGATAGACAACAAGATTCTCACCACCATCATCGACAAGTTCCGTGGAGGTCCGGTGGGCGTAAGCACCATTGCCACGGCTATCGGCGAAGATGGCGGCACCGTAGAGGAGGTTTACGAGCCGTTCCTCATCATGGAAGGCTTCATCAAGCGTACGCCACGAGGCAGAATGGCCACCAAGCTTGCCTATGATCATCTCGGCAGGAATCCGTATACAAGCAATATTATGCAGGGAGACCTGTTTGAATAAAGTTCAAATCTCATAGTTCAAATCTCAAAGTTCAAAGTAATGAAGATTGGAATATTTACGGGTACATTCGACCCATTTACGATAGGACATCAGAACATCGCCGAGCGTGCCTTGCCCCTGTTCGACAAGCTCGTGATTGCAGTGGCGATGAGCAAGCTGAAACATGCGCAGGAGGAAATCTCGAAGCGTGTGGAGGATATCAAGGCTGTTTTTCCGAAGGAATGTGCAGAGCTGGTAGATGCGGAGGATGCTTCCAAGGGCTATCGCCTGGAGGTGGTTGCCTACGATGACCTCACCATCGACCTGGCGCATCGCCTGGGAGCCAAGTTCCTGGTTCGCGGCGTCCGTTCAGCCAAGGATTTCGAGTACGAGCGAGAGCAGGCGGATATCAACAAGCAGTTGGGCGGCGTAGAAACCATCCTGCTGTTTTCTGACCCAAGATACAGCAGCATCAGCTCAACGCTGGTTAGGGAATTGAGGTTCTTCGGAAGAGAAGTAGATGAATTTTTACCAAAAATAAAATAAAAATAGGAGGAAGAAGCGTATGATAACATACAATGTAGATGGCGTGAAAATGCCAAAGATCAAGAAGCGCGACACCAGTGCCTGGATTCGCAAGGTGGCTGCTTCTCATGGCCGCAAGGTGGGAGAGATAGGCTATATGTTTGTAGATGACGAGAAGATTCTCGAAGTGAACAACGAGTATCTGGGTCATGATTACTATACCGATGTCATCACCTTCGATTATGATGAGGATGATGTGATTAACGGCGACATCGTGATTTCGCTCGATACCGTTCGCACCAATGCCGAGCAGTTTGGCAAGACCTACGATGATGAGCTTCACCGCGTCATCATCCACGGCATCCTGCACCTCTGCGGCATCAATGACAAAGGCCCGGGAGAGCGCGAAATCATGGAGGAGAACGAGAATAAGGCATTAGCCCTGCTCGAAGGTGCTTCTATATTGAAGAAGTAAAGCCCTTCGATATTGGAATTAAGTTTTCGATATTAAGAGAAGCAATTCCCTTCGAATTTCCCGGTAGAAGTATAGAAAAACAGCTGTTAACTGTTAACCTGTTAACTGCGAGTAAATAAAAAGGGAGATTCCAACGATGATGGTTGGAGTCTCCCTTTGCTGGTATGCTCGGTATGAGCTTACTCTAATGGGTATAAGTTCCTAACAAGCCCTAATAGCGGAATTTGTATAGCCAATAGCAAGGGTGTCTTTTATTATTGTTATTTTCCTGCTTGAACAATATATATTGTTTCGAAGATGTCTCCTGCTGTCATTGATAACTCGATTGTACGAGTTTCTGAAGATGTGTTCTTAAGAATAGAGCATTTCACTTGATTATCCTTGGCAGAGAAATCGTACCAGTTTTTATCGGAAGTCGTCTTATTATGGTTAGGATAATATACTAGTTTGAAATCGCTCGTTGGAGTAAGTTGGGTGCTGATGCTGCTTATCCACCAGTTCTTATAGTTGTTCACTTGCAAGGTGAAGCTACTTCCGTCTGTAGGGACATAAATATAGTCACAAGAACCTTTTTTCTCGATGTTTGCGTCCTTGGCAGAGACTTCCATTTTCTCCCATTTTCCTATCATATCTGGATTTTCAGAATTGTCATCGTCACTGCTGCAACCACTAAAGGAAAACATTGCTGCAAATAGCATAAATAATATCTTTTTCATTTTTATAAGTTTACTTTTTGTTTGTTATTGTCTATTTTAAAGTTTGCCATATATCGCAATTTTTTAAAGTTATAAGAGGTAGATGTATCTCCGTTATCATCTTGACCGAAAAGATAGCCAGAACCTCCTAATTTGCCATTGTTCAAATAGAAATATCCATTATTTGCTCCATTCCATCCCCAAACGCAATGGAATAAAACGGTTTTGTATAGGACTTTTGAACCATCAGAATTAGTAACGTTTTTACAATAGCCATCAATAACCCATCCATGTCCTCCGATATTATTTACTTCTTGCCCAACAACCAATAATGGACCATACCCATCTCGTTTTGTATCATCTAAGAGACTGCAAACTTTTGATTCAGAAAAAGTTTGTAAATTATCAGGTGCATAGTATCCCATTCTTACAAATGTTCTAGATAAGTTGACAGTACTTGCGCCGCTGGATTCTACTCCATATTGCATATCTAATTGTTGCTTTTCTCCCAATTTCCCAAAAACAAAGTCAATGTCATGGTTTACTGTATATTTTTTCATCCCATGCCAATTTAGACGTGTGTCATTAATATAAGAAGGCCATCCATAATATGACATTATTATTCCGCAAGCAACAGCAGCACATCCAACTTTTGCTTTTTCTCCATTTACTGTATAGCAATAAGTATTATATGGCTCACTTTGCCCCCATAAGCTAGGAGCTACCCAAATCATCGGATATACTTGTGGAGAAATAACAATTTTCCTGTCCGACGTTTCTAGAATTTTAGGAGATTTTGCTGAGGCTTGAACAATATCATCTTTTACTCCGTCAAAGAATAGTGCTAAATTTTCATTTTTCAAAGTATCTGCAATAGCGATGCTCCCTGAATCAGATACAGCATACAAAGGACGAAGTCGTTTGTCGCTAGAAAGAACGGCAAAGCCTTTGTTGTTTTGGAAGTTAACAATGTAAAGAGAAGAACTAATGGCGTTTTCATCAGATGTTCTGGTTTTCATACTTGGATTCAAGTCTACCACGTCAACACTTGCAACAATGCGTTTCTCTTGGAATCCTCTTGTTTCCTTCTTCTCAGCAATTGCACTTATTGCTTGATTGGCTAGCACTACTGCAGAATCCTTTGGAATTAAAAATGATGTTTCGACACATTTTTGCAAAGAGACAGACGGAAGAACATCTGAATCTGAGTCTGAGCATGAAGCAAACATCAAGATGCAGACAACGCAACTTAAAAAAAACTTTTTTTTCATCTACTTATAAACTTTACGTCTAGGGCTATACTGGAACCAATGCAACTAGCCCTTACGAATTGCACCGCACTTTATTTTTTCGTATCTAATTTCGGGTGCAAAGTTACAGCGTTTTCTCATCTTGTACAATACCTAAAAAATGTGATATTATCAGCCTGTTGAATATTTCGCATCATCAGATTTGGGTAGGTGTTTTATGAGCTTGTTGGGTGGTGCTTTGATATTGAAGAAATAAATAGCGAGGCTTGTAAAAAGTAATTTGTAAAATAAGTATAAAAAATATAGACATAATTTGTAAATCTTAGTTTTGTCGTTGGTTATCAGTGTTTTGTGGTATAAATTAATTTTAAGTATGACGTTTCTTTTGAGTTTGTTCCCTTCAAGATTGATAAGAATCAACTGTTAACTGTTGCGCTGTTAACGGAATAAAGAGTAAAGGGGATTCCAACGGTAGAGTTTGGAGTCTCCCTTTACCTTGTTTGGATGGTTTTAATGCTTATTCTATTGCCTTGATTCTCTCGCGGCATTCTTTCAATATCTCTTTCAGTTCCTCCACGGTAGTGGCTCTCAGCATGGCGATTCTCGTCTGGCGGAAATCAGGAATGCCCTTGAAGATAGGGGAGGCAGCCAGGTGGCGACGGGTGTGGAGAATGCCTCTGTACTCGTCGATGCGCTCCACGTTGATGCGAAGCTGCTCCTCCAGGAGGTCAATCTTCTCATCCACGGTTAATGGGGCTGCACCCGTATTATCCAGGTAATCACGTATTTCCTTGAAAATCCATGGTCTTCCGAAGGTGGCTCTACCAATCATCACCGCATCTACGCCGTAACGCTCAAAAGCAAGCTTGGCTTCTTCCGGGGTCGTAATGTCGCCATTGCCGATGATAGGAATATGGATGCGGGGATTGTTCTTCACCTCACCTATGAGGCTCCAGTCAGCTTCACCCGTGTACATCTGGCTTCGGGTTCTGCCGTGGATGGTGAGTGCCTGAATTCCGCAATCCTGCAACTGCTCGGCAAGCTCGGTGATGATGAGGTTCTCGCAATCCCAACCCAGTCGGGTCTTCACGGTTACGGGCACGTTTACCGCCTTCACCACCTCTCTTGTAATATCCAACATCAGCGGGATATTTCGGAGCATTCCGGCTCCCGCACCCTTTCCGGCAACCTTCTTCACCGGGCAGCCGAAGTTAATATCAATCACATCCGGCTTCGCCTGTTCCACGATTTTTGCAGCTTCCACCATATCCTCGGTGGTTCTGCCGTAAATCTGAATGCCCACAGGGCGCTCCTCATCGCTTATCGTAAGCTTGCTGACAGTACTCTTGATGCTTCGCACCAAAGCTTCCGCTGATACGAACTCAGTATAAACCATGGCAGCTCCGAATCGCTTGCAGAGCATGCGAAAACCAATATCCGTTACGTCTTCCATCGGAGCGAGGAAGAGGGGCTGAGGCCCAAATTCTATATTTCCTATTTTCATCTTATTCTTTTTGTTTGGCAAGAGGGGGCAATCCTCTTTTCTTTTGCGGCTGCAAAATTACATCTTTTTTTTGATATTACCAAAGGTCATCTTAAAAGATGATGTAAAAGAGATGCTAAGTTCTTGAAATCATTATTTTTAGGTATTGCTTATATAAGGAAATTTGTGTATTTTTGCAAAATAGTAGTAATAACTTAATTATATTATTGATATGAAATATTTATTTACTTTACTATTAGGCGTATCTGTGTTGATGTCCTGTTCTGATTCTACAAGAATTATGAGTGAAGAGACTTCAATGGCTAACTTGTATTTTATAACACAAGATTCTGCCATTATTCTTGCTAATAAAGCGGTTGCTTCAATATCTGGCATTTCTTGCGATGCAACTAGAGGTATAGATGGTAGAAAAGTTAAAAATGTGAGTATTGTTAACGATGTTCTAAAGAGCCGTTCTGCTTTAGATAATGGGATAAGTAAGTCTCTTTACATTGTAAATTACGAGAATGATAAAGGCTTTGCGGTTGTATCTAGCGACAAACGCTTACAGCCAATTTATGCAGTTTCGGATAGTGGTTCTTTAAATATAAGAGATACGATAGACAATAAAGGATTGGCATTGTTCTTTTCCGGAGTACAATCTAGTATTGCACGTGCTACTGCAGACTCTCCTATGATTGGTGAGATATCTGATACTCAATCTTGCATTTTTTATCCACAAGTCAGTCCACTAATATCTACAAATGCTAGAAAATGGAGTCAGGAATATCCATATAATCTATATTGTCCTACAATTGATGGTACAAATGCGCTTGTTGGTTGTGCGCCCGTCGCTTGTAGTTTAATAATGTCATATTATATGTGGCCAAAAACGGTTACTCACTTTGCTACTGGTCAATATCAAGTTTCTTTGCCATGGCGTTCTATGAAGAATGGCGGTAATAACAAAAAGGTCGCTTTATTGTTTAGATTATTAGGTTATTCCGATTTGCTAAAAACAACGTATGGGAAAGATGAAAGTGTATCAAATTCAGATAGTATAGCTTCTACATTTATAAAAATGGGTTATTATTCCCCAAGTAGATTTACAAAAATGTCGAATCTAAGTACTATTTGTAGTATCTTGGATAAAGCTAAAGATGGCACAACAAGTAATAGTGGAGATGGTCCCTTATTGGTTGCTGCACGATGTTTGTCGGGTGGAGCGCATGTTTGGGTTGTTGATGGCTATGCCAAGAATCCTGTTTCTAAGAATGATGGTTCTGTTTTTAATCATATTTACTTGCATTGTGTTTGGGGTAATAAAAATGGAGTTAATAATGGCTATTTTTATATTAATGATAAAGGACGTGTTGGCGGTAAGGCAAGTTTGTATGATTTAGAGGATACAGGCGGCAATGATGTTGCAGAAGTGTATTGGTATGATGGGCTTTATTATATGAGTAATTTCCGTAAGAATACAAATAATGCGTTAGGAAATGTGGAAATATGAGAACAAAGTATTTAGTTATAATATTGTTTGGGGTGGTAATTGCAAGTTGGCTTGTTGTGGAAATCCAAAAAAATAATGGAAAAATTCCTGAAGAAATGCCACCTCTTGTCTTGGGGGGAGTTGGAAGGGGACTACAAGTTTCTTCAAGCCAAGTATTGATAAGGTCTGATAGTACTCATCTAGGAGTGATACATTTGCCTGCAAAGGGAGGGGTTTTTAGTCTTTATTTTAACTCTGTGATAGACATTGATGAAGTTAAAGTTGAAGACGTAAAGGGTATGCATTATATGTATAGTTTAGTGGGATATATATATGATAGGGCTGGTTATAAGCAAATTTGTCAGGACACTCTCAATCTCCATGGTTTTCGACATCAAGATAATGAATTCTATGAATTTAGTAGATTGTCAAAGAAAATGCTGTGTAAAGTTAAAGAGAATCCTTTAAATTCTCCTAGAATCATATATATAGACTTTTGGAGGGCTTCTGTTAAACCTCAGTTGGTAATGTTGCAAGAGGGAAGGTAAAATGTGTAGTAGGGAAATATTTTTAGCAAGATCTATAAAGGTAGAAGATGTAAAAGGAATCCACTGTATGTATGGTAAAGTATATTTGGAAGATGAGGTGTTGGAATGTATTGATTCCTTAATATATTTTTTACGCATCAGAATAATGAGTATTATGAGATGAGTAAGATGTCAAATCCTTGGAGGGTTTGAAGGAGCAGAATTTGCTATCATTCAAAAAGGAAAGAGGTAAATGTAAGATAGATAGAGAGGGGGGCATAAGTCACAGCCAATACGCCTGAAAGGGCAGAAGCTCCTAGCCCGTCTTCGGCTGCCATTATCTGGACTTATGCCCCCTTAATTTCTTCACTTCAAAAGATGATACATTCCTCCTGCCAAGGTGCGGATGATGCCCTTCATCTCCAGCGTAAATAGGATAGAGGTGAGGCGACCGATGTCGATGTTCGATTTCACGCTGATGATGTTGATCTGCAAGTCGTTGGTCTTCGAGAGGATGCTGACGATGAGCTCCTCTTCTGTTGATAACTCCGGGAAGAGGCTGCGCTCGATGCCCTGCTGCTTGGCTCGCATCAGGGTGGCGTCATCCTGCCAGCGCATATCCTTCACGAAATCCTCGGCACTGGTGATGAGCGTGGCGCCGTTGTTGCGAATCAGGTTGTTGCAGCCCTCGCTGTAGTAATCGCCTATCCTGCCCGGGAAGGTGAAGACGTCCCTGCCGTAGGATTGCGAAATATCGCAGGTGATGAGGCCTCCGCCGTGAGCAGCGCTCTCTATCAGGATGCAGGCATCCGACATTCCTGCCACGATGCGGTTGCGGCGCACGAAGTTGATCTTATCCGCATTCGTACGGGTAAGAAACTCGGTGAGCAAACCGCCCTGTTCTATCATCTTTGCAGCCGTTTCCCGGTGCTGACGTGGGTAGAGGTCATCGAGGCCGTGAGCCAGAACGCCCACGGTTTCATAGCCGCTGGCGAGGGATTGTCTATGAGCCACGATATCCACACCATAAGCCAGGCCGCTCACTATCAAGACACGAGGAGAGAGCTGCTTCAGGTCGGTGATAAAGCGGCGGATGAGGTCTTCGCCGTAAGGGGTGCAGTGGCGGGTTCCCACGATGTTGATGATTCGCTGCTGGTTCAGGTTGGCGTTGCCTTTATAGAAGAGCATGAGCGGCGCATCATCGCAATCCTTGAGTCGTTGCGGATAACGTTCATCGTTCATCGTTATCGGTTCGATACCATATCTTATGTCGTATTCCAGTTCCTCTTCAGCCCGTTTTCGAGCCTCGTCGCAGTTTTGGATAGCGTTTACGAGTTTATCCGAGGCATCGGGCAGGATGTCTCTAAGGTTATTCTTATGCTCCAGGATGAGCGTGGCGGAGCCCACCTTTCTATATAGTTCCAGCATTCCTGCAAGGCTGAAGTAATTCAGCCTTGTTAAGAGTATAGTATTTAATATTTCCTGTTGGTCAGCCATAATCTTAAAAAATAATTAGTTATCTCTTCAAGTATTCATACCCAATCCTGCACCTCAGGCATTCCTTCTTGTCGCAGTATTCCTTCTTCAGCTGGATAAGTGCCTGGCTATCCCCGGCGTTCTCCACCTCCAATCCACACTGCTGCCACATCCTTACTATGTGGTTATTCTCCGCCTTCAGCTCCTCCAGAAAATCGAAGGCGCGGTCGCAGTATTTCTCCTCACCTCGGTGCCTGCCGTAGGCAAAGAGAATAGGAACCACGGTGTTGATGATGAGCAGATTGAGCGAGAAAGGGGAGAGGTGCTTCTCGTTCCTGATGCTCGTGCTGCCGAAGGTATAATGAGTTTCCCAATACTCCGTAACGCTGGTAGAGAGCACCTTTTTCGCCTCCTTCACCGTAGTGGCTTCCAGCAGCTGACTTAATCCCGCACGGCGGTTATAGTAAAGATTCGCAAGCTGCGAAATGCGGATATGCGGGAAGTTCTGCGGGCGGAGTCGCAGGAATCGCCACAGTTTGTAATCCATCGGCTGCAGCGAGAACTTGTGCGAGAGATAAAGATACTCGTTTCTCAATCTCGCAAAATACCCGTCGTTCAGGGCGTCTTTCTGATATCTTTCGGGAATGGTGTTCAGCTCCAGCAATCCCGCCTGCCCCATGAAGATAGCCTCTATCTGGAAGAGGTCATCTCTGTGATGATCCACCGCCCTCAGAGGCAGTTTCAGCGCCCATTGCTCAAAGGCATCGCCATTGATTCCGAAGCCATAGTTTCTCGCCAGGGTTACGAAATAGGCATTCTCCCAATCTCCGTTGCAGCGGCGCACGCGCTCCTCTATCGCCTCCGTCTTCTGCGAAAGGCGTTCGGTTTGCAGGGCACTCATCCACGAGTGAACGGTGAGCTTGGTGAGCGATGGAATTATCTGATAGCAAGGTGGATACTGGTCGATGGTGAGCAGCTCCTGATAGTGCTTGAAGACATTCTCGGGAATGTCGAGCTGCATCTGAACTAGCAGGGCGCCCTTGGAGTTTCGGGCTTCCGTATCTATGTTGCCGCAGACGTGCAGAATCACGTTGTCGTATCTTTCGTCCTTGTCGTGGGCATGAAGATACCAGTCGCTCGCCTTGTCGTGAATCTCCACGTTGCCCACCCAGAGAGTTCCGGCAATCTTAATTTTGGCGTTGAAGAAATCGGGCCCTGCATTGCGGTTGTGCAATCCGGGGTCGATGACTTCCACCTGCCTGTGGTCGGTGGTGGAAAGAGGGGAGAGTGGGAAGAGTTTGTGCTTCCACACGTAGTGAAGTAGTTGCTCCATATTGTTTCGGCTTTTATGGTTTATAGGATTGCCTCTTTCGGATCGCAAGTTCTGATGCTTGTTCTTTTGCAGAAATCGCAAGCTTGATGCTTGTCCTTTGATGGTGCAAGTTTTTCGCTCGTGTGCGGAAGGGGTATTGAAAAATCAGCTGTTAACTGTTAACTTGTTAACCTTGGGATGAGAAATATTTCTCGAATGCCTTGTCGTAATCCTCGCTGTTGCCCAGCTTTCCGTTGATGAGGCAGACGAGTTCTACGGTTGCCTTGAGGCAGAGCTTCTCATCGCTGGCACGGAAGATGTCCTGATGGAAGACGTATCTCACGCCCTGCTTCTCCAGCCACAGGCGCGAAAGGAATTCGTCATCGCATTGCAGCGGAACCTTGTACTGCAGGTTCATTCTCGCCACCACGGCATCCACACCCTTATTGTGCATTTCGGCAAAGCTGAGGCCGCATTCCTTCAGGAAGAGATGGCGGGTATGCTCCATGTAGTGCAGATAGTTGGCGTTGTTCACGATGCCCTCAATATCGCACTCGTAATCCCTCACTTCCATCTTTGTCTCGAATATGTATTTGCTCATCATTTTCTCTTTTTTAGTTACTAAATGAGGCTAAAAGCCCTAAATCACTGCAAAAATAACCAAAATTTTCTATTTATTATTATAATAACAAGGATTTTTCAAGGTTTTTCGAAGAAAAATGTGTATTTTTGCCGAATAGAACAAATAAAATTTAGATAAAGATGAAAATAGCTTTGATCGGCTACGGAAAGATGGGACACATGATCGAGGAGATCGCCCTGCAGCGTGGCCACGAAATCGTATGTAAGATTGACGTGAATAACCCTGAGGATATCGACAGTCCGGAGTTCTGCTCTGCCGATGTTGCCATCGAGTTTACAAACCCTACTGCCGCTTACGGCAACTATCTGAAGGCTTTCTCTCACAACGTGAAGGTGGTTTCAGGTTCAACAGGTTGGATGAAAGACCATAAGGAAGACGTGGAGAAACTCTGCGCCGATGGTAAGCAGACCCTCTTCTGGGCCTCTAACTTCAGCATCGGTGTGGCTATCTTCTCTGCCGTAAACCGCTATCTGGCCAAGATCATGAACGGATTCCCACAGTACTCTGTGTGCATGCAGGAAACCCACCACGTGCATAAGCTCGATGCGCCATCAGGAACAGCCATCACCCTTGCCGAGGAAATCATCGACAACATCGATAGAAAGAAGGATTGGAAGCGTGGCGTAACCTACTGGACAGAGGATGGTCATCACGATGAGGGCGATGCTAACATCACCGATGAGGATTTGGTGATCAACTGCGTACGTGATGGCGAGGTTCCAGGAATCCACGCCGTGATGTATGATTCAGATGCTGATATGATTACCATCGAGCACAGCGCCCACTCACGCAAGGGCTTTGCCCTGGGAGCCGTTCTCGCAGCTGAGTTCACAGCCAACCATACCGGTTTGCTCACCACATCAGATTTATTTAAGTTCTAAATCAGGAATAACAAAACATGATTCTTGAAATAAGAAAAGAAAGTTATGATCGATAAACAGAAACAAAACCTTAATATGAAGGTGCAGTGGGCGAAGTTCGCAGTGGTTCTCGCCCTCTACCTCCTCTTCCTGATATGGGTAGAGAGCTGGCTGGGACTCATCGTGGTTCCGTTCATCTTCGACGTTTACATCACCAAGAAGATTCACTGGCAGTGGTGGAAGGATGAGGAAGGTCCTATCCGTTTCATCATGAGCTGGGTTGATGCGCTCGTGTTCGCGCTCGTAGCGGTTTATTTCATCAACCTCTTCTTCTTCCAGAACTATGTGATTCCATCATCATCTCTCGAAAAGAGTCTCCTCACGGGCGACTATCTCTTCGTGAGCAAGGTAAGCTACGGACCTCGCATTCCGGAAACCCCGCTCACCATGCCTCTGACCCAGCACACCATGCCGCTGGTTAACGTGAAGAGCTACGTGGAGTGGCCTCACTGGGATTACCGCCGCGTAAAGGGCTTGGGCAACGTGAAGCTCAACGACATCGTGGTGTTCAACTATCCTGCCGGCGACACCCTCTGCAACGAGGAGCGCTATCAGGCGAATGATTACTATCAGATGGTTTATTCCATCGGCGACCAGATATTGGAGCAGAACGGCCAGCAGCAGGATGTTCGCGTGCTGAACCCATTGCAGCAGCGCCATTACTTCGAAAAGGTGTATGCTGCCGGACGCAACTACATCGCCAGTATGCCGGGCGAATATGGTGACATCATCAGCCGTCCTACCGACCGCCGCGAGAACTACGTGAAGCGCTGCGTGGGCTTGCCAGGACAAACCCTGCAGATCAAGAACCGCATCGTTTACCTGAACGGCAAGGCGAACAAGGAGCCTGATAACGTGCAATATACCTACAAGATGAAGCTCAAGGGCGAGTTCCCTATTGACCTGGCTGATGAGCTGGGAATCACCAACGAAGACCTCCTGATGTATAATCAGAGCGGCGTGATTCCTCTCACCAAGAAGGCTTACTTGGCGCTGAAGGCGAACAAGAACCTGGTAGAGAGCATCTCCATCAACACCGATGCGAGATACGGCGACCTCTATCCGCTCAACGCCTATACCGGCTGGACTTGCGATAACTATGGTCCTGTATGGATTCCGAAGAAGGGTAAGAGCATCGCTCTGACGCTGAAGAACCTGCCAGTTTACGAGCGCTGCATCAAGGTTTACGAGGGCAACGACCTGAAGGTAGATAGCCAGGGCAACATCTTCATCAACGGCAAGCTGGCGAAGAGCTACACCTTCAAGCTCGACTACTACTGGATGATGGGTGACAACCGCCACAACTCAGCCGATAGCCGCTACTGGGGCTTCGTTCCTGAGGATCACATCGTGGGCAAGCCTATCTTCATCTGGTGGAGCCACAGTCCTGATCATCCAGGCTTCTCAGGCATCCGCTGGAACCGCCTGTTCAACTTCGTAGATAACATCAAGTAACAGAAGTTTTTGAAATCAAGAAAGCAAAGATAGATTTGAAAATCGCAGTTAAGTTCCTAATAGCTTTAGGTTTGTCGTTGCTCCTGGTGTGGGTGGTGCGAACCTATGCATTCACTGTCTTCACGGTGCCCGCGGGAGGTCTTCCTCCGCAACTGAAAGCTGGCAACCGGGTGATAGTGAATAGGATTGACTGCGATTTTTTCAATCGTGGCGATGTGGTTGTGTTCCGTGATTCCGTCACGTATCAGCGCCGCAACCAGCGCCGCAAGATAGTTGCTGAGGCTTATTTCATAGGTAGGGTAGAGAAGCAGCCGGGCGATACGATTCGCATCGATACGGTGCAGTATATCATTCCTACGGTGTGCTGCAAGCGCTGCGGCTGCAAGGATTGCCGCTTCTATCTGCTGAAAACGCCTACCGGGCAGCAGGTGGTGCATAAGCATCAGATGATAGGCAAGGCGTATAAGCTGTTTTAGCCGATCCCATCGCTCGCTCTTATTATTAATCCTTAATTTAAAATTCAAAATTGAAAGCCCTTCTTTCTTCCACATATTTCGGCCCCATCCAGTGGTATCAGAAGCTGAACCGCTACGATGAATGCCTGATAGAGCGCCACGAGAGCTTTATCAAGCAAACCTATCGCAACCGTATGATCATCCCGACCACCAACGGTCCTCTCTCGCTCACCATCCCAACGAACCACAACACATCGCTGGCGATGAAGGACATCCGCATCTCCGACCACGCCAACTGGCGCCACGTCCACTGGAATGCGCTCCTCTCCGCCTACGGCGAGAGCCCTTTCTTTGAATATTACCAGGACGATATCCGCCCCTTCTTCGAGAAGAAATACGAGTTCCTCTTCGATTTCAATATGGAGACAACAGAGAAGATGATAGAGCTTCTCGACATCCGTCCGAAGATTTCAATCACCGAAGCCTATATTCAGAGTAAAGAACTGAAAGAAGAGGATGAAATCAAGGATTTCCGCGATGCTATTCGCCCCAAGAAGCCGCTTCCTGACGCTGAATTCGCTCCCCAGCGCTATTATCAGGTCTATGAACAGAAGCACGGTTTCCTGCCGAATATGAGCATCCTGGACCTCCTCTTCAATGAAGGAAACGAGGCGATATTCTACCTATAAATAATCAAGGTAGAGTATCGCCTCGCAGTTTTTTGCAGCCTTTAACAGCCTTCTCACTGCCTTCTCGCAGCCTTTAGTTAAAAAAACTAAGTCATAGCTTTCTACCCCAAAACTCATAGCTTTTTGCCTCGTAACTCATTGTTCTTCATCTTTTTCCGTCTTCTATTAAGACCTCCCGTTGTCATCAATGATGCCTAGGCTCGGTCTTCATAGATGCCCTCTCATCCCCTCATTATCCGCATCAGGAGTTAACAGGTTAACAGTTAACACCCCAAAAATGCATACTCCCCCTCCCACACATATATAAAAATAAGTATATATATATTTAATATAATAAGGTACGCAAGGGGGGAGGTAGGAAAAAACTGCTGTTAACTGTTAACCCTGTTAACCCCTGCTGCTCCCAGATGCTCTTTTAGGAAATTTAAACAAGTATGCTTGGTGGGTTCATCGAAAAACCGTACTTTTGTACCCGACTATAACAACATCAAACAAAATACAACATAAAAACAATAATAACAACATAAAATGAAGAAACTGAAATTCCATATAGTAGGTCTTACCCACAACGACGTGAAAGGTCGTGAGGTAGAATACGCCAAGGAGGCAGAGGGCAGAACCATCTGTCTTGTGCCCGATGACGCCAACCCTTTTGATATGCTGGCAGTGAAGGCTTACGACAAGCAGCTTTTCATCGGCTATGTCTCAGCCCTGGAAGGCGAGGACGTAAGAGCCCTCATCATCGCCCGGAAGGGCAGGAACTTGCGCACCCGATGCCTGGGAAGCAACAGCAAGGAGGGAGCCGATGAGAAGTCGGGACTCCAGCTGATAGTGGAGGCGCGCGTGGACGTCTCTGAGCAGGAGATAGAGCAGGCACGCAGGGAAATCTATGATGACGGAATCTATGATGGCTGGCACTATTCCGGCCCCATTCTGCCCATCGACAAGCTGACCCGTTTCAGCGATTGCACCATGATGCTGGAAGGCGTCATCAACGACATCATCAGCATTCAGGAGCAACTCTCACGGGATTCAGATTCTTCTCGTGATTCAGATTCCGCTGGAGCCGATAAGAATCCCCTTGATGCCGATTCCCGGTCGGCGCTGGAGGCAGAGCTGCGCGACAACCTGGAAGAGGCTAGGGAGCGGCTCAGCAGCTTCATGGAAATACAGCGAAGCGATTATTCGCGCGAGATGACACAGACGAGAAACCGCATTCTCAACAACCTCGACCTCATAGACGATGAGGAAATCCATCGCATGGGCGAGCAACTGTATACGGAGATGGGATTCATTACCAGTTCCGCTTATCGTGAACGGGCAGCCCAGTCGTTCTTCGTAGATGCGCCTATCGCCCTCAAGCAGAAGCAGACGGGTGCCTACGACTATAAGGACCAGCTGGACGCCATAGAAAAGCAGCTCTATGCCTTCCCATATTCGCTCTATCCCACGTTCAAGGCGGACCCGGTAGATTTCCTCCGCCAGGTATTCTATAAGCGTGTGCCCCGCAAGATGATGCTCCAGCTGTTCTCGGGCATCGTACTGATGATTATGAACGGCAGGGTGAGCGATGTGAAGCAGTGGGGCAAGCACGGCAACGAGGAGGCGCTGCTGGCGATGAAGGCGATGAAGGCGGTGGGTGCCAAGCCTTCGAACGAAGTGAAGAAGGAGAAATTCATGGAACTGGTTGATTTGGTAATTCCGAAGATAGCGGTTTATAAGAAAAACGGCTGTCCTGAAGTGCTGGTGAAAAGGCAATCCGACTGGTTTCCTGTGTTCCGCCTCTTAAACGGGTGGGGGCTATTCAATATGGGAACTCCTACGGCCTTCTGCAAACATCTGGCCCACCTGTATGAAAAACTACCTCCGGAGAATACGGAGCGTGCTCCGCTCTGCAAATGGAAGGATCTTGCGCAGGTGAAATCTGACCCATTCGAATATGCGGCTCTGGAATGGTGGAAACTTAGTTCAGATAAGTTGGGCTCGGTAAGCTTAGAAAGATTCAATCATTATTGCGATATTGTGAATGTTTTCAAGAAGATTTTGGGCGCAACAGCCTTTTTGGAGAATGTGGACTTGAAGGAAATCTTGCCGAAACAGGTGGATAAGGAAGTGCCAGACTCGGACACCAAGAATGATGACGAGATGACGGCGGAAGATGGTAGCTAGCGGGGTATATTAATACCTCGCTTATACCCCTCCTATACCCTTTGATGATTCTTTATACCTTGTTTTATACCCTCTTTATACCCCTGCTTTTTTATTTCAAAAAAAACTTGTAAACGGCTATTTTTTTGTTTATCTTTGCATCGCTTTTCGGAAGAGAAGTGGCTGGTTTTCAGTAATCCAGTCATTGTATAATCTAAATAATATTCAAATGGTAAACAACAATCTTTCTTTTGATGAGTGCAAGCAGATGAGCAGCCGTCTCATCGCCATGAACCCTAACCGCAATGCGAACATGGGTAAGATTTCCTCTTATCTTCTCGATTACTACACCGAGCTTACCAAGCAGCCTTGGCTCAGCACCCTCGTAGGTCAGATTCGCGACCTCACCGCCAAGCAGAACCAGATGCTGCAGCAGGTGGCTGATGCGGTAGATGCATCTCAGTATGCTAACGAGGATGACCTTGCCTTCGCCATCATCAAGAAGCAGGAAGAGGTGAAGGCGGGCGAGACCTTCAAGCAGCTCGACAAGCAGATTTCCGCACTCAAGAAGCAGTTGCCGTTCCGCTCTCCTCATTACTTCCACTTCCTCGATGACCATCGTGCCCAGAAAACCATCGATCCGGATGCCTTCACCTTCCAGACTACCGTGGACATCGATAACCCGGAGGAGGTGGAGACGGCGGTAAAGAATGCCCTGCTGCTGAACGGAATATTTGATGACCAGCAGGAGAAGCTCTTCCGTGAGAAGATTTTCTCTGCCGATGACATCGAGCTTTGGAAGGGAAAAGTGCTTCACGTGGAACGTTCGGCTCGTAACAAGGCGCACATCGATATCCGAATCCCTATCGGAATGACCATCGCTGAGGCTCAGAGCGCCTTCTGCAAGCTCATCCATGCCACCGAAGACCCTAGCTGCGTTACGCCTGAGCGCATCATCTTCATCACCGATGCCGTGAGCCAGATCTATACTGCCGACGACTGGTACAAGCGACTGGATGAGGAAGCCGTGGCAGAATATCGTGAGGCTTATAGAAAGAGAGGATTGGACATCGACGGCCGTCCGCTGGATGTAGATTCTGCCCAGGTAAGAGCATCCCAGAATCCATATTCATCTCAGAAGTCCTCTTCTCAGAATTCCTCTTCTCAGAGCTCTTCTTCCTCCGCTCCAACCGTAGATTTCCAGCCTATCGAGAGCGAGGAGGAGAAGGCGAGAAGGGCTGCCAATGCTGCGCAGTATGAGCAAACCTACGATGGCGTTCCTTACGAGGAGATTACCAAGGCGCTGGTGGATCTGATGGGCGGCGCTCCTGCCCATGGCAACCGCAACAACTTCATCTATCGTGAAGCCTGCCTGCTCAGATACATCTGCAATAGCGAGGCGGCTTGGATTAAGCAGGTAATCGAAATCTTCGGCGAAGACGAGGCGAAGGCGTTCGCCTCTGTAGAGAGCGCCTGCAAGGTGGCTCAGTCCTCGGAAATGCCCCAGCTCGTGAAGCAGGCGGTGGAGCTTGCCCGCAAGAATTATCTTGCCAAGCAGGCCACCGAGAAGGCGGGAATCTACGCCGATGTTCCTCCTCAGATGCCTGCCCGATTGCCTAAGCTCATCAAGCTGCTCACCAGCAAGGTGCCGGATGATTTCAAGGCGCCTGTGGCGATGGCGGTCTTCCCTCCGCTGGCTGCTCATCTCAAGGGCGTCAACTTCCGCTACATCGACAATCAGGTGCATGAGGCGGCGATGATGAACCTGCTCGTAGCACCTATGTCGTCAGGCAAATCGGCGGTAAACGGACCTATCAACAGCATCATCGAAGACCTGGTGCAGATGGATAAGGTGAACCGTCAGAAGGAGCAGGAATGGAAGGACGAGGTGAACACCATGGGCGACAACAAGAAGAAGCCGGTGCGTCCGGAAGACATCTGCATCCGCATCGTTTCGCCCGACCTTACCCGTGCTGCCTACATCCAGCGTCTGGACGATGCGCAGAAGGCTGGCGATGCTTATCTCTACTGCAAGATGGACGAGGTGGACATGCTCAAGAAGTTCAATGACCCTAGCCAGCTGATTCGTCTCTGCTGGGACAATTCAGAGGACGGTCAGGAGCGTGTGGGCACCAAAAGCGTCACTGCCCGTGTGAAGACCCGTTTCAACTGGAATGCTTCCAGTACCATCGCCGTTACCCAGAAGTTCTTCTCGGTTCGTGAGGTGGCTGATGGAGCCGTGAGCCGCCTGTCGCTTGCCACCATCTTCCGTTCAGAGTTTGCTCCTTATCCGGTTGTGGGGGAATATGATGCGCAGTTCAAGTCGCAGCTGGCTCCTTACATCCATCAGCTGAATGCCACCAGCGGTTTCAAGGAGTGCAGGAAGGCTCGCCAGCTTATCGAGCGCCTGGGCAGTGAGCTCATGGAGCTGGCTCAGCTGGCTTACAACAAGCCCTACGCCGAGTTTGCCAAGCGTGGTTTGGCGAATGGTTTCCGCAGGGCGATGGTGCTCTATCTGGCGAATGGCGAGAAGTGGGAGAAGGCGATAGAGGATTTCATCGTATGGAGCGTGAAGTATGATTTGTGGTGCAAGATGCGTTTCTTCGGCAATCAGATGCAGGAGGCGATAGATGCAGACACCCGTTCTATCTATCATGCATCCGGTGTGAGCAATCTTCTGCTCTTCGTTCACGATACCTTTGACAAGGCTGAGATTCAGGAAGTCTGCATGGTTCATGGCACCAAGACGAAGCTTGCCATCCTCCTGTGCAACTGGAAGAAGCGTGGCTTCATCGTGAAGAACGATGATGATACCTTCTCCAAGACGGCTAAGTTCATCGCCAAGTATGGCCATTATGGAACGCCTGGAATGGCAGCGTAAGGCTAGTAAAGCGGGCGTGGCGAAAGTCCCACGCTCCCGCTTTTGTCAGCACGCCCTGAAAAAGCAGAAGCCAATGCCCATACGCCCTGAAAAAAGCAGAAGCCAATGCCCATACGCCCTGAAAGGGCAGAAGCTCCTAGCCCAGGGCATCGCCCTGGGTTTTAGAACAAATACAAAATGTCGCCCTGAAAGGGCAAAAGCTTTGAAAATACCGCCTTTTTGTAACATCTCTGTAAAGGTTCTTGACCTTCATCAAGAAATCGGGGCTTTTTGAAACTTTTCTCCTAAAAAGTTTGTGTGCGAACACAGAAAGTTGTATCTTTGCATCGGAATTAAGAAAGAAGGATAAAAGATTAGTAATTTCAGGATACGAAAGGTATTGATAATAAGGGATTAAGATTGAAAAGTCAGGATACGGAAAAGGTTAATGATTGATTTCAGGATAAGAGAGGTATTAGAATAAGGTAAAGATTGAAAATAGGGTAACATTGAAAGATTGTTAAGAAAAGGATAATATTGAATTTAAAGTAAAGAAAGGGAAAAATTATGTTAGTATTAGGTATTGTTTTCGCAGCAGTAGTAGCATTTGCTGCAACAGTAGGCGCAGCTAGCAACAAGCTTGCTTAAGCTGCCAGTGAAGTAAGGAACTTTAAAAGTTCAGAAACAGTAATTGAAGCAAAGTAGGAAGCCAATATGGGCTTCCGAGATGTAGAAGGGGAGCCAATGGGGCTTTCCGGAATGAGGGAGCAGATGATGCTCCTTTTTTTGTTTAACATTAAAACATCAGACATACATTATATATAAAAGGAAATCGGGTTGGTTAACAGGTTAACAGTTAACAGCCCGATTTCTTTGTTTCTACCTCTATTCGAGGATGTTTTTCTAACTGTATGGTTGAAACGGGCTGAAAGCCCAAAAACTCCTAGCCCAGGGCGTGTGGGGCATTGCCTTCAGCCTTTCCAAAAACTACTTGAAAATCAGGGTGGTGAGTCTGTCTTTATCGAACAGCTCCTGAGCCACGGCTTGTATCTGGGCGGCGGTAATCTCATTCACCTGTTCATAGAGGCGGTCAACGTTCTTTTCCCAGCCATAGTGCAGGAAGCTCTTGCCGAAGTCGAGGGCGAAGTTCTCGCGGTTGTCGCAAGCTACGCCTATCTGACCCTTAATCTGTTTCTTGGCAGCCTTGAGCTGCGCATCGCTCAATGGCTTCTGCATGAACTTATCCAGCTCCTTGCGAACCAGGCGGAGGCAGCGCTTCACATCGTGCTCATCGCAGCCGAAATAGATGCTCCAGGTGCCCGTATCGCCATAAGCCACCATCGTGCTTTCTACGGTGTAAACCAGCCCGTTGTGCTCTCTGAGGGCGAGGTTCAGTTTGGCGTTCATGCCAGGTCCGCCCAGCATATTATTAAGCAGATAGAGCGGCATTCGTCGGTCGTCGTTCACATCGTAAGCCTGGGTTCCAATCATCACATGAGCCTGATGCGTATTCTTCTGCATCACGATTGTCTGGCCAGCAACTTTACTTTGAACATTGAACTTTGAGCTTTGAACTTTATGATTTGCATCGCCTGCTTCCATTTCTTCCGTAGGTGTTTCGCCAGTAGGCGTTTCTTCAGCAATCCTTTCTTCCGTAGGCGTTTTTTCTGCAATCCTTTCTTCCGTAGGCGTTTCGGCGGATTTGCAATCCGCCGAGCAAGCAAGCTCTCGGCCTTTTGGGCACTCTCCCAAAGCCTTCTGGATAAGCTTCACCAGCTTCTTGAAATCAATATCTCCGTATGCGAAGAATATCGCATTATCCGGTCGGTAAAGTTTCCTTGTGAAGCGTAGCGCATCCTCCGTCTTGAAAGCCCGAACCTGCTCGGCTGTGCCCAGGATATTATGCCCCAGCGGCGAACCCTTGAACAGGATATTCTCGAATTCATCGTAAATCAGTTCGGCTGGCGAATCATTATAGCTCTCTATCTCATCGCAGATTACCTCCACCTCCTTATCTATTTCCGCCTGCGGATAAACCGAGTGGAAGACGATGTCGGAAAGCAGATCCACGGCCCTTGCGATGTGCTCCTTCAGGATGGCGGAGTAATACACTGTGCCCTCCTTGTTGGTGTAGGCATTCAGGTCGCCGCCTACGCTCTCCAAGCAGTTGAGTATGTGCCAGGCTTTTCTGCGTTCGGTGCCCTTGAAGGTGACGTGCTCGCAGAAGTGAGCCAAGCCCTCCTCGCCCGGCTTCTCGTTGCGGGTGCCGGCGTTTATCTGATAGCCGCAATACACCACCTTGCTGTCCGATGGCAGGTGGATGATGCGGAGTCCATTGTCTAATGTATAAGTATTGTATTTCATTTCAAGGTGCAAAGTTACATTGAAAATGTAATTTATCCAAAATATTGGGCATTTATTTTGCATTATCGCCAAAAAGAATTATCTTTGCCACCAAAAAATATAAATAGAGACATAAAACAATGCGTAAGGTTATAGGAATAGGAGAGACCGTGCTTGATATCATCTTCAAGAACGGCAAGCCGATAGAGGCAGTACCAGGTGGCTCATCGTTCAATGCAGTCATCTCGTTGGGACGTGCGGGCGTGAACGCTTCGTTTATCAGCGAGGCGGGCAACGACCGTATTGGTGAGTATGTGATTCAGTTTTTGAGAGATAATGGGGTGAATGCCGACAATGTGAGCATCTTTCCGGAATCGAAGTCGCCGCTCTCGCTGGCGTTCCTCGACGAGAACAACAATGCCGACTACATCTTCTACAAGGATCATCCTCACGACCAGCTGGAGTTTGCCACTCCCGAAATCAATCCTGGCGACATCGTGCTCTTCGGTTCGTTCTTCGCCCTGAATCCGGTGGTTCGTCCTCAGGTGGCCGGTTTCCTGGAGTACGCCAAGAATCACGGAGCCATCCTCTATTACGACATCAATTTCCGTGCTTCTCATCAGAATGAGATCATGAAGATTACGCCTAATCTGATAGAGAACCTGGAGTATGCTGATTTTGTGCGTGGCAGCCATGAGGACTTCGGAATCCTCTACAAGAAACCGGAGGCGGATAAGGTGTATAATGCCGAAATCAGTTTCTACTGCAAGAAGTTTATCTGCACCCAGGGCGCTGAGCCTGTAGAGGTGAGAGCCGAGAACGGCTTTGCCAAGAGTTATCCTTCGGAGAAGATGAAGCCGGTGAGCACCATCGGAGCCGGCGATAACTTCAATGCCGGTTTCGTATTCGGACTGATTAAGGATGGAATCACCCGCGAGGATATCGACCGTGGATTATCTGAGGCGCAATGGGATAGCCTCCTGAAGAGCGCCCAGGAGTTCTCCACCGAATGCTGCAAGGACATCTACAATTATGTTTCCAAGGAATTTGGAGAAGAAAAGAAGAAGGAATTGTAAAAATATAAGGATATGACAGAAATTACAAACAAGATTTATTACGTAGGCGTTAACGACCGCAACAAGCATCGTTTTGAGGGCCTCTGGCCTTTGCCTAACGGAGTGAGCTACAACTCTTATATCATTGACGATGAGAAGGTAGCGCTGGTAGATACAGTAGAGGTAGATTTCTTCACCCAGTTCCTGGAGAACATCCACGAGGTGATTGGCGACCGTGAAATCGATTACCTCATCATCAACCACATGGAACCTGACCACAGCGGCTCCATCGCCCTCATCAAGAAATATTACCCTAACATCAAGATCGTGGGCAACAAGAAGACGCTGGGAATGCTCGAAGGCTTCTATGGCGTTACCGATGATGTGGTAGAGGTGAAGAATGGCGAAACCCTCTCTCTGGGCAACCACGAGCTGAGTTTCGTCCTCATCCCTATGGTTCACTGGCCAGAAACCATGGTTACCCTCGATGCGAAGAACAAGGTGCTCTTCTCGGGCGATGCGTTCGGCTGCTTCGGTGCGCTGAATGGCGGAATCATCGATACGGAAATCAACTGCGAGACTTTCTGGCTGGAGATGGTCCGCTACTACTCAAACATTGTGGGTAAGTATGGAATCCCTGTTCAGAATGCCTTGAAGAAGTTGGCTGGCGTGGAGCTGGATTACATCTGCTCAACCCATGGTCCGGTTTGGCACGAGCATATTGAGAAGGTAATCGGCATGTATGATAAGATGTCGAAGTACGAGACGGAGCCGGGCCTCGTTATCTGCTACGGCACCATGTACGGCAATACCGAGCGTATGGCTGAAATCATCGCCCGTGCAGCAAGTAAGGCTGGCGTGAAGAACATCGTGATGTATAATATCTCGAAGACTCACCACAGCTACATCCTGCGCGACATCTTCCGCTACAAGGGTCTCATCGTGGGTGCTCCAACCTACAATGCCGGTCTTTATCACGAGATGGAGGTTCTCCTCTCCGAGCTTGCCAATAAGGACGTCAAGAACCACCTTCTTGGCTGGTACGGCTCTCATTGCTGGGCAAGCAAGGCTGTGGCTAAGATTCAGGAGTGGAACGAAACCAAGCTCCACTACGAGCCAGTGGGCGAGCCGGTGGATATGAAGCAGGCGATTACTCCAGAGGTAAAGGCGCAGTGCGAGGCGCTGGGTAAGGCAATGGCTGAGAAGCTGCTGGCGGAATAAAAGTTTAAGGGCGGAAGAACAACTGGGGTTAACAGAGTTAACAGTTAACAGTTGTTTTCCGCTCTTTCTTTGTTTAAATACCTTTAAATATTTCGTGTAAATTACGATAAAACTTGGTGAAGTTGTGTAAAAAGCGTATATTTGCGACAGAAAACCGTGTCTTGACACAAAAAAACGTCATAAACTATGTATTTTGAACGTAAAGCATACTTGAAAGAACTCATCTCGGCAGAAGGCAATGGGATGATAAAGATTATCACCGGCATTCGCCGTTGTGGTAAATCCTTCCTTTTGTTCAACATCTTCCGCAAGCATTTGCTTGAAAGAGGTGTTGCGGAAGATCATATCATACAAGTAAATCTTGAAGACCGTAGAAACAAGAAACTTCGTGACCCTGATGCTTTGCTGGAGCATATAGATGCTCAGATGAAAGATAAGGATAGGTATTATATTCTTTTGGATGAGGTTCAGATGGTAAAGGAGTTTGAGGATGTGCTCAACTCTTATCTCCATGTGGAGAATGCCGAAGTGTATGTTACTGGTTCCAATGCCCGATTCTTATCGAAGGATGTGATAACTGAATTTCGTGGTAGAGGTTGGGAAATCCAAATCCATCCGTTGAGTTTTTCTGAATATTATGAAGTGATAGGAGGGGAGGAGCGTCAAGCCCTGGAAACCTATTATCTTTATGGTGGATTGCCTGCTGTGGCGCAGATAGAAACTCCTGAAGCGAAACAGAATTATCTTCGTGAGATTTACGAGACGGTTTATCTGAAGGATGTTTTGGAGCGTAATCGGCTGAAGAATTCTGATGGAATGCGCGAGTTGGTGCGCCTTCTGGCTTCTACGATTGGTTCCTGTACGAATGTGCAGAGAATTTCTAATACGTTCAAATCTGTTGGAGGAGTGGAAATCGGTACTAAAACTATTGGCAGGTATCTGGAGAACCTTCAGGATTCCTTCATCATCAGCGAGGCTTTGCGCTATGATGTGAAGGGGCGCAAATATATTGGTACTGGTACCAAGTATTATTTCGAGGACATCGGTATAAGAAATGCCGTGGTAGATTTCCGACAGATAGAATTCACCCATATCATGGAGAACGTGGTTTATAACGAATTGCGGAAGCAGGGTTATACTGTGGATGTGGGATCGGTGGAGAGCTTCAAGCGGGATGAGAATGGCAAGCTGCAGCGTAGGAATCTTGAGATAGATTTCGTGGTGAACCGTCATGATGAACGCCTCTATATCCAGTCGGCTTACGCCTTGCCGGATAAGGAGAAGGTAGATCAGGAGCAGGCTTCTCTTTTGAATGTAAACGATGGCTTCCGCAAACTGATTATCGTAGGGGATAGGTATCGTTCGGGTTATAATGAAGAAGGCATTCTGATGATGAGCCTCTCCGATTTCCTTTTGGGGAAAGAAAATAAGGAATAGATGGTCTTGAAGAAAATATCAAGGGCGGAAAGACAACTGGGGGTTAACAGAGTTAACAGTTAACAGTTGTTTTTCCGCTCTTTCTCCTTAAATGCACATTTTTGCCAGCTCTTCCAGGTTATCTGCCACTGCTATCACATCCCGCCAATTGCCACGAATCATGCTTTTCTCTGCCATATCGTCCAGCAGGGCGATGGTGGAGTTCCAGAAGCCTTTCATGTTGTAGAGAATCACCATCTTGTGATGATAGCCGATGGTGTGGGAGGCGGCGATGGTGAAGATTTCATCCAGGGTGCCGATGCCGCCAGGAAGGGCTACGAAGATGTCGCTCTGGGCAAGCATCAGGTCCTTGCGGTCGCTGAGATTATCACACGGAATCTCGATGTCGAGGTCAGGGAAGGTTCTGCCTCCTCGCTCTACAAGCGTAGGAACCACACCGATGGTTCTGCCGCCATTCGCCTTTACTGCCTTGCCGATGCAATCCATCAGACCGGAGTTGCAGCCGCCGAAAACCAGGTCGTGGCCGTTCTCTGCCATCCACTTTCCCATCTCTTCAGTCATCGTGAAGAAGTCGGGGTCGATATTCTTATTTGCTGAACAAAAAACTGCTATTTTCATATTGCTTTATCTTCTATTTGATAATGTTTTATCTGTTGTTTATGAATGTTTTATCCGTTATTTATAGATGTTTAGGCAAAGGTACGCAAAAATATCGAGATTATTGGGCTCTTTTTGCGGATAATTTCTTAATTTTGCAAACAATAACTAATCTTATAAACAGGAAGATAGATTTCCTATCAACAAACTATAAACAGGAAGATAGAATGAAAAGGATTATCACATATAGTATTATAGCATTGTTGCAGGCGTCGGTGGCGCTTGCACAAACCCCTGTATCGCTTGCACAGACCTCTCCGAAGCCGAAGCTTCAGAAGCGGGAGAAGTATGAATGGCAGGGAGAGATTCCTACCTATGTAGAAGTGCTGAAGAAGGAACTGACGTATCCGATGGCTTGGGGCAACAGTCCTATCAGGAACTTCAAGAAGTGGAAGAAGGCGGCAAGGGCGAAGGTGTTTGAATGCATGATGACGCCTCCGAAAGCGGCTGCGGCTTGGGATATGGAAGTATTGTGCGAGGAACAGAGAGACGGATATAAGGCGCAGAAAATCGCCTTCAACATCAACGCCTATTCCCGAATTACGGCTTATCTTCTGATTCCGGATGGAGGAGATGGAAAATTCCCAGCCGTGGTGGCGCTCCACGACCATGGTGCTCATCTCTTTATAGGAAAGGAGAAAATGATTCGCCCTTTCTTCATCGCTTCTGAAGAGCAGGATGCGGATGGGAATTTTTCTGAAAAGAAGAAGGCTGCCAACCAGGAGATTCTGGATGATGCAGATGCGTGGGTAAACCAGCTTTACGAGGGTCAGTACGTGGGCGATTACCTGGCGAAGCATGGTTACGTGGTGCTTTCGATTGATGCTCCGATGTGGGGAGAACGAGGCCGGAAGGAGGGCGTGGATAGAAACAAATACGATCTCATAGCCGGCAACATGATGATGCTGGGTAGAGACCTCTCTGCCTTCATGACCTACGATGATATTTCCAGCACCGAATTCCTGGCTTCGCTGCCGATGGTGGATGCGAAGCGTATCGGATGCGTAGGGTGTTCGATGGGAGCCTATCGTTCGTGGATGCTCTCGGCTTTATCGGATAGAATCAAGGCGGGTGCTTCCATCTGCTGGATGATAACCACGGATGCTCAGCTTACCCGAAGATTCGGAAGAAAGGAGAATGGCGGTTTTGCAAATTGCATTCCGGGTCTTCGTCAATATCTCGACTATCCTCACATCGCCTCCCTCGCCTGTCCGAAACCGATGCTCTTCATCAATGGCACAAAAGACAAGCTCTTTCCGGTACCTGGCGTAAAGGATGCTTTCGCAGAAATGCACAAGGTTTGGGAGAGTCTGGGAGCTGATAATCTGCTGGATACGGAGCTTTGGGAAATCCCTCATTCCTGCGGACAGAAGGCGCAGGAGAAAATGCTGGAGTTCCTGGATAAGAATTTGAAATAAGAAATAAATAAAGAGCGGAAGAACAGCTGGGGTTAACAGAGTTAACAGTTAACAGTTGATTTTCCGCTCTTTCTACGCTATAGTCTATTTTTATGTCTGTTGTGTGCCTTCACACAGTAGAATCTTTATGTTTCTTGAAAAAAATAATCGGGAATGATACGACTTTCCGATTATTTTCATTACCTTTGCACACAGATACCCATTCGCTCACGCCGAGTTGATGCTTTTCTTCCTTTTTAAAGGGGAGATGGTTGAGACGAGGACTTGGGAGGGTAGAGGTGTCGTGACATAATATAGAGCGTTTACTTGGCGCTTTGTTCTAGACTGATTGAAACTTCGCAAACTTCAAGGATTGTCATGAGCAATGCAACGGTAGATGCCCTCGGGATGTGTTTTAGCCACATCCCTTTACTGGTATGGCTTATTGCGTCAAGCGATAAGTCTTATATCCGTATAGGGAAAAGTGTACACATATCGGCGTGGGCTTCGACGTTGCTCGTTCAACAATCCTGGGCAATGCGAAGGCCTCAATCAGTGGGACGAGTAACGAGGAGATCCCACGCTTTCCGTTTATTTTATTCGCTAACCTTGGGATGATGGGTTGGTAAGGAAAGGAATATAAATGTTTAGATTGCAAATCAGTCCTTATCAAGGTACAAACCAGGGTGAGGTGATAGCTTTAGGCGAAGCTTCTGAAGCGAAGTTTAAATTTATCGGAGAACTTGATGGAAACAAGGCGATGAAAGGTGCCGTGTTTCAGATTGTGTCCCCAACAGAAAAGTTATTAATTTGGAATGGTGCTGTAAACGACACTGGCTTGGAAAAATTCTTTCAAGAAAGTGGGTTGCAAGATAAACTATTCAGAAAAATACAAGGTACTAAAGTTGATGGGTTAGCAAGAATGATTTCTTCTTCTGATAGATTTGTTTTTACAAATAGTGATGTGGTTTCTGTTGGAGGCGACGTGTTCTCTTTTGAGGGGCTCTTAACAATTCGTGATGATAAAAGAGAAGTTCTGTCAATTACGGGAAGAATGATAGTACAGGGTAATAATGTTTCTGAAGTATCAGAAGTAGAAATTAATAAAGCAAATAAAGATTAGGCTTATGAAAACAATGACATTGAAAGGATTATTTTTGTGTTTAGTGTTTCTTTTGTGCAACGCTACAAGCCATGCTGCCGATGATTTGATAACTCGGCAAGTTACAATCAAACTGGATAAGGCAGGTACATTACCAGACAAGATTGGAAGTAGTAAGAAGTATAAGATTACGAATCTGAAGATTGTAGGTGAAATAAATGGTACGGATTGGCGTTTGATTTGTGATATGGCTTCTGAGGATGATTACGGCCGTACCAAAGGAAAGCTATCTACATTAGATTTGTCTGATGCTAAAATTGTAGGTGGTGGAAATTCGTATATTAATATTGATGGAAATTCTTATTATACCTCTAATGATAAGTTGGGCAATTATGCTTTTTATGATTGCCGTGTTTTGACTAACTTGACTATCCCTTCCAGTGTTACTTCGATAGGTGAATCAGCTTTTGAATATTGC
>OWJH01000060.1_pt1 | contig 51635 bp, 50 predicted proteins | sample 1732621 | NCBI WGS metagenome assembly OWJH01 (sample SAMN05065735, study PRJEB22554) | human gut metagenome | biome: ENVO:2100002; feature: ENVO:00000062; material: ENVO:00002003 | host: Homo sapiens | place: USA
CGCAAAAGCCCCAGACCTCAGAACCGGTATCGTTCTGAAATCTGGGGCAAAAGTACGGCGATATTTTGAAATAAAAATAGTACGGAGTAGTACAGCGTACTAGTACTAATACTTGCTAATCTTCTTGTTATATTCTATAGTTTGCTTGGTATTCTGACCATTCACAAACCCCATTCTCAACTTCTCTCTATTAATGTTCCACAACAAGGAAAAATCTTTCCAACAGGAAGAAAGATTCAGCTCAAACTGAGCCTTCATGACAAGGCAACCCATCTGAGCAACAGTCAGTTGAGAAGCAGGCTGATAGTTTTCATCCAACACTCCCGCATTCTGCATTTTATGAAGCCAGCCAATCCCTTGGGGCGTAGAAAGCTCTTGGGGAATGACCGTAACCTTCGCTACCTCCTCTTTGGATTTATCATCCGTATCAGAATTCTCTTCAACCACCTCCCCAAAATCAGCCTCACAGACATCATCCTGAGATGCCTGATTTCGAGTAAAATTAATAAGCTCATTGAAATTGTCAACATGGTCTATGCGAACCAGTCTAGACTGGTCATAGAAATTATAAGTATCATTTGTCGCCATCTTTCTCCTTCTTTTTATCGTTCAATATTTTAAAACGGTTATATTTACCTGGAATCTGCACGAGGATACTATGATCGTAAAGATTCACGTTAACTACTACGACGATTAATCTCATCTGGGCGAGCTTAATCAGCGACTTATAAAATAATTTAGCCATAATAATCCCTTTCTTAATCTTTAATTTTTGAAGGAGTGACTAAAAACTACCATTTACTAGTTAGAGAGGGCAGCCCCCATGATTTTCATGAGGTGAGGCAGCTATCAAGGCGTTGTTGACTTATGACCAGCAAAACCCTAGTGGTTCATGTAATTTCTTTCATTTTCTTTTGGGGTTTTTAATTGTTTTGATTGATTAATATTGTTGTTTATTTATCCAGACAGCATTTAGCAATGCTGGCTCATTATTCCGGGTTAACCATTTTTCTTAAGTCTTCATTGTTTTTTATTTGTTGGAGAACAAAGGTAGCAGTGAAACCATATAAAGCTCTGTACTTACTATCTAAGTCACAGAAAATATCCATTCTTTTTTTAACTTCTGAAGCCAAAGAATCCAACTTTTCCAATTTCAACTTTTCTAAATGTAAATAATGAGCTATTACATAGCCTAGTTTAAGAATAGTAACAGTAGTTACTGTTTGTCCAGCATCTACCAGTTTGGCTATGGTTTTGTAATCAATTCCAAATTCACGCTTGATGAGCGTACGAGTCGTAATTTTCCTCGCAAGCATCAAGCCAAGAAGAGGAGCAAGTTCTTTGCTCATTTCTTCTTCCATACGCTTATTCGCAGGTGAACATATGAAATTTTTCTTTTTAACCATTAGTCTCCTATTAAAAACTTTGCTAAGGTAATCCAAAAATTTGATTTAAGCAAGTTCATTAGGAGTACTTAGTTCCTAAGAAAATCTTGAAAATTAGTTTTTTTTTACTTTTCTTTGCAAAAAGAAAGAGAAAACAAGCATTTTAGCAGCTCACTTTCTCTCTCGGCTTCCTATGGTATTCATAAGGAAAGAAGTTATAGCTTTAGCTCCAGAATATAGGGTTTCATCTTCATACCGCCATGCTCTGAAACATATTTTTTTATAAATTCCGTTCTGTTCTCAGTTTCTACATCCAAGATTTCAAACACCCAATACTGTTCACCAGAAGGATGAAATCCCAGATTCTCCAAATACTTTGATGATACAAGTCTCGGTTCTACTTCCTTTAAGATAAGCAGGATATATGAACCACTTTTGTGCAGAAAGAGATAATGAGGAGCTTTCATGCCCAGAGAAAACTGCATGGCTCCTGGTCTTAAACCAGCCCTCACATAATAGAGCTTATTCTCCAATGACATACGCAGCTGCTTATCATTGCGATAAGTAGCAACAAGTACGGAATATGGCTTAGGTGAATAAGACTGAAATGCATCCTTGATAGACAGAGCTATCGCCCTGCCAAGCCGGGGTGGCACGGCATTCCCCACCATTTTATACCCATCAGAAACATCGTGATAAATAAAACGGAAATGATCGGGAAAACTCTGGATTCGAGCACACTCTCTCACGCTCAGCCTACGATACAAATGCTCATACCCCGGACGGAATATCTGTTTATTCCTAGATACATATATCATTTTGGGTGCCTGAGGATGTAACGGACAGTTGCGGGCTTTCGCCTGCATCGTATATGAGACATCATCCCATCCACGTACCCGGTTTCTAGCCATATACCTATCATCAAATGGTCCCATATAGACATCATGGTTCAACCATTGACCATATTCTGCATTCACTGGTTCTGAAATATATTTTCTAGGCTCTTCTGTTATTTCACCTATTGCCTGGCGCAGAGTTATGAAACAAGAGGTATCAGGTTCAGGAAATTGATAATTAACATCAATGTCCCTTCTTATACCTACTACAAATACACGATATCTCTCCTGTGGCACATGATAATCCATCGCATTCATCAACTGATAATGCACCACATAGCCCGCATTTTTCAGCTGGTCAAGCATTTTCATAAAAGTCTGGAAATGCTTATCACCCAAAATGCCTTTTACATTTTCTATTACAAAGAACTTGGGCTGCTTGGATTGGATGAAATCAATGTAAGTCAAGAACATCTTGCCCCGTTCATCATCCAACCCAAGCTGCTTTCCACCTTCGCTCCAAGACTGGCAAGGAGGACCGCCAATAAAACCATCACATTCAGGTATTTCACCCATAGTAAGTTCACGCATATCCTTTTGGCAAAGATATGTGCCCGGATGGTTCAGGAGATAGGTTTCCTTCACTGCGGGGTCGTTATCGTTTGCCCAAACAACCTCAAAACCAGCTTGTTCAAAACCTAAATCCAAGCCACCACATCCCGAAAAGAATGAAACTACTTTCATATTGCGACCTCCTATAAAAAATACTCCTATGCCCTCTTGCTCTTGATTCCCCGTGACTCAAGCGTCCACTTAATCTGCTTAGCCATGTGATAAGCCAGATTCACCGGCACGGCATTACCAATCATCTTATAACCCATATTCACATCGGTATAGATAAACTTGAAATCATCAGGGAATGTCTGGACCCGAGCTACTTCTCTTACCGTCATACGGCGATAGAGATGCTCCTTGCCAGGCACAAACTTTTGCAGATTCTTCTCTACCTTAATCATCTTCGGCGCCTGAGGATGGAGCTGGCACTGGCGACCGCTAGCCTGTACCGTAAATCCAGGTTCATCCCATGCTCTTACTCGGTTTCTCGACATGAAGATGGGTGAGAATGCACCTATGAAGTATTCGTGGTTTGGCACCTTGCAGGCATCACCATTGCTATGATTCTTCTCCTTGGCAGGAATAGCCGAATCCTTCAAGTCCCAGATTGCCTCACGGAGCGTAGGGCGATGGCTCTGCGGTGTAGGATAAACAAATTCCTTGATGCCCAGGTCTTTTCTGAAACCTACATAGAACACTCGGTCTCTGTCTTCAGGAACATCAAAATCGTTGGCATTCAACATCTGAAGATTCACATCATATCCTGCCTCATCGAAGAGAGCCAGGAAGTTCTTAACAGCCTCAGCATTGCGGGCAGCCAGCATTCCTGATACATTCTCAGCCACGAAGAAGAGTGGCTGCTTATCTTTCAATATGCGGATGTAATCATAGAAGAGCTGACCTCGTGCATCATTGATGCCCTTCAGCGAACCCGCCTCGCTCCAAGACTGGCAAGGAGGACCACCAATGATACCATCAATATCATCCGGGAAATCCGAAGGCGACAGCTTCCGGATGTCTCCCTCGATGAGATGAACATCGGGGAAATTGGCACGGAAAGTGGGGCAAATCTTGGCATCAAACTCATTTGCCGCAACTGTTTTAAAACCAGCTTTATGAAAACCGAGGTCCAATCCACCTGCCCCGGAAAATAAACTTATTAAATTCATATCTAACTTTCCTTTTTATCTTTTTTGATATCAAACAACTCTCCAATCTCAACATCTAATGCCAAAGCAATTCTTTCCAGGCATTCTGCAGTAGGATTTCCATTGATGTATTGATAGCAAGCACTTCGTGTTACACCCATCTTTTCCGAAAGTTGGATTACAGAAATACCCTTTTCTTTTAAAACTTCTTTTATACGTAAACTCATAATTTTAAATGTTTGTATTGCAAAAATAACTAAAAAACTGGTACTGTACAGACATAAATATACAAAACTTTGTTAATGTACAGATATATCTGTACTATTTTCTTGGCTATGTGCAGTTTTATCTGTACATTTGCAAACGAATTTAAAATATTTAGCGCAATGAAACAACGAGATTACTTAGAATGGATTGAGGCAGAAAATATAATAGAACACCTCATGGAAGACAAGCATTACAAGATGGGACTGTTTGTCTTAATAGGCTTTATGACGGGGATGAGAGCCAACGATATCTTAGCTTTACATTGGAAAGATATAATGTCTGGTGGAATTCTCTACAAAGAATCATCAACCGACAGATATTATCAGGTTAATTTTTCTGATGAGACAGAAGAAAAAGTGAATAAAATATATCAAGAGTTGGGCAAACCATCTCTAGAAGAACACTGTTTCATTTCCAAGAAGAAATGTGTATACTCCATACAAAGAATCAATGTTTTACTTAAGCAAGTAAGCCAGGAGTATCTAAGAGGCGAGGTGTTATTTACAACATCAACATTGAGAAGAACCTTCGGAAGAGAATACCTCAAGCGTGCAGGCATGTCTTGCCTAAACACCCTAGGGGTATTCTTCAACCAAGATTCAGAAGAGTTTACAATGAACTATTTACGTTTATATAGTAACACGCTCATAACTCTTCCACGGCTGTGTGCTGTTATCCGCAGACAGAAATAGAGGAATCGATAACATCTTTCAATCTCAAAAAATTATCAGAATTTATACCTAGTTCCAATAAGAGATTTTGAACCCTGTTACCAATTTCATTGCCTTTATGGTGGAGAGGTGCGTCAAAACGTAACTCTCCCATCAGTTTTGAATTTTCAATATGCCAATCAACATAGACGGACAGTGGGCGATCACCATCCCATTTGTCTTTCTCTGCTCTATAATTCAGAGCCTTGCAAGCGAAATAAATCGTTGGCTTTTCTGTTTCGACAAATTTTTCAATTGTCATAAGACCTTTTTCAAAATCTTCAATAGTCATATTCTTGTCTTGATCAACAACCAAAATAAAATCTGCGATGCCACTATCTGTAACTTCTTCCCCATTGACTATTGCATTTTTCTTATCTTCTGGCAACGATGTACCACTATAAACATCCACAATCTGCCGTGTAGTAAGCTGCATTGAAGCCGAAAGGTTTCCTCCTGTTTTGTTCACAAACTCGAATTTCCAACCTAAAGTAATAGATTTAGCATCAGTACGTCCTTTGCGTACAAAATAAATGATTGGAGTTTTTAAAAAGTTATCTTTTATGCTTTCTGTAGCTCGCATAATAATCGCATCTGCCTGTGAACCAAATATCTCCACTGCTCTTTCATGACTCATCTTGTTTTCAAGAAAATCAGCATTCTGCTGCTTTACTGAAATCTTGAAGATTCTATCCCCAGCAATACTTGTGGTTTGAACATACACATCTGTCTTACACTCACCCTTAGCTACAGTAGGCTTACAAGATGGTTCTGAAACTACATATTCCACACCATCGAATTTAAATTTTGCTCCGACCTTCAATAAATCGATAAGTCGTCGCTCTGTGTCTGAAAAATCCGGCATAATCTTATCTGTTTTGTTAATATTCAAAATGCAAAGTAAATGAATATTAGACTAACAGACAAATTTTCGGAACATTTTTAGTTTTCTTTGGCCTTTGAAAGGAAAAAGGTAACTAGATAGACATCTGGTAAAAATTATATTCTAATCCTTTCTGACGTTATAAGGAAAGACCTAGATGCATCTAATTAGCAATAAAAAAGTGTTAAAAAAAACATCTATTCAAATATTATTTGTACCTTTGTCATACCGCATACGAATTTCAACATCATGCTGTAACATTAGTATTAATAAATATAATCAAAAATTTTGCAAAATGAGTATAAAGCATCATTATCTGCCACAATTTTACTTAAAAGGCTTCGTGAACAAAAGCGAAAAGCTACATTATTGTAGAAAGCAATATGAAACATATAGAGATTCCTCTACAGCAGGCATTTACTACGAAAATAACCTAAATAACATTGATTTGGGTGAATATGGACAAATTGATCTTGAAAAAGATTTCTTTTTTGAGAAAGACAATCGTTACGCCTTGGCGTTTTCTGACATGCGTAATAAATATGGTTACGATATAAATGCGATGCCTTTCCAAACAAAGGCAGACATCGTCGAATTCGTATTAGGTCTATATTGGAGAGTACCAAACGGCTATAGTCATGTTAAAGAACTTATAGACAACGATGGGCTGCTTACTGGAGACATTCATCTTTACAATAGCAAAACGAATAAGTATTGCAAGGATGAGGATATCCCCAATATCGTGTTAGACATAAAATCTAAACTTGAGAACCAAAAAGCATTTATGCCCCTGTTTTATGACGAAAATGTTCGCAAGCACGATTGGCAAAATCTCAATGACAAATTTTATATTTGGGAAACTTCTAAGCCGATGATTATAGGTGACATTCCATATATACCAATCAAATCAGAATGCAAAAGAGGGAAAATCCTAGAAGAATTCATTATCCCACTAGATAGAAATCATTTGCTTGTTTATGCATTGAACAAGCCAACATTCTTTGAAGAAAATCTTTATCAGGCTATAAATCTATCCATAATAGATGGAGCATCAGAAAAAATCTCATGCAATGATATTGATTTTCTAAAAAAAGAAATGCAGTTTGCTAAAAATCGAATAGAAAGATTAAAAGTTATGGGATTTAAGAATGCTGCACGATACCTTGCTAGTTTTTTACATTTTCAATCGGATTTCAAAACTTATGAAGATTTTGTGAAATGGCATACTGAAAGAAGATTTACAGAAAAAAGCACAGATTTTTTCTCTTCAATAGGGTTATAGAATAGCATGAATATTTGTTGCGAATTACATATCGCCAAGACATCAAATAGCAATCTAGTTAAAAGTTAAAACTGCCAAATGTTGAATATAGCCAAATCAACGCTTGGGAGAAGACCTCTTGATTATTATTGTTTCATTTACATGTACCATAAGCCTATAGTTTTATATATCGGGGCAAAAACAGTAAATCTTTTACTGAGCATTTTTTGTTCAGCTTCCGTGAGTGGTTGGAGAGATAACCAATTGTTGTATATTGCATCTAATGTCATTGCCATATTTTAATAGGTTACTACTTATTATGGTGGTATGTTACCACCTTTGTCGGTGGTAAAGTATCAGATAAAATATCTCTGTATGGTTACATAAGATACTTATTTTCGGGGCAAAAATACTACCTTTATTTTAAAACACCAAATTTTGGGCAGAAAAATTATCACTCCGACCTCCAATAAATCAATAAGTCGGCGCTCTGTGTCTGAAAAATCCGGCATAATCTTATCTATTTAGTTGATATTCAAAATGCAAAGTAAATGAATATTAGCCTAACAGACAAGTTTTCGGAGTATTTTTAGTTTTCTTTGGCCTTTAGCAGTACGCTACATGCTTTCGAAAGACATCATAGAGGGCCTTGTGTTGCTGTACAGATAGAAAAATACAGAAAAGTTGTACTTTTATAGTCGAAAATTTAGAAATAACATTCAACATATCTATATTTTTTGTATCTTTACCGGCAAAAACGGATAGGATTGTCCGCTAACTTAATAAAATGGATTGTATGAAGAAGTATTTGGTATTCCTTATATTCGCAGGACTAAGTTCCTGTATTGATGCTCAGACGGTTAAAGAGACTGTTCGTGGCAAGTATGGCGAGAACCTAGGTACTGCTGAAACTACGGTAAGAGGTGGCAAGCGTGTGACTGTGTATAAAGACAAGTATGGGCAAATTACTGGAACATCAGAAAGTAAGACCCACTCTTTCGGCAAGACCACTACGGTTTACAAGGATAAGTATGGGCAAAAAACGGGCACCAGCACCAGTACAACAAGTCATGGTTTGTTCTCTTCCAGAACGACTTCTACCACTTATCGTGATAAGTATGGCAAGAAAACAGGTACTAGCACCACCAAACTTTCTGGTAATACAGGTACCACCGTCTATAGAGATAAGTATGGACAGGTTACCCGCAAGGGCAAGGTTAAGGGTAGGTTGCCAAACAAAAGCTCCAACTATTATTATGGATGGAGCAGTTCAAAATCAAAAGGTAAATAATCCGAAAAAAACTTCCCCACATTGCGCAGCTTCTTGAGGTTTTAAAGCTTTTGCCCTTACAGGGCGCAAGGGTGTATCCCGTTAACACCCAGGGCGTTGCCCTGGGCTAGGAGCTTCTGCCCTTTCAGGGCGTGTGGGGCACAGTGAAGGAACTTCAGGGCGTGTGGGGCACAGTGAAGGAACTTCAGGGCGTGTGGAGCACAGTGAATGAAAACTCAGGGCGGTGATATCTGTAATCTATTTCTCTCGTTTCAGCAGCAGAATTTCCTCTGCCGACAGCCCCGTTATTTCCATCACCGTGGCAGTATCGCACAACTGCACATGATGGCGGATTTTCTCCTTGTCGAATGCATCCTCGTTCATGCTGAAGTTGAGCAGGGCAATCGTGTAGATATGGTTTTCTGATAAAAGTTGAGAAAATGTGATGATTCCCTGCACTTCACAGGAAAGTATCAAGAGGCAGTGGAGATGGTTACAGTGGTTACGGTTACAGAAGTTACAGTTTTCCTGGAGGGGGTAAAGTGCTTTCGGGGACTTACGGATTGTAAGTAGTATATATATAGATTATAAATATATATTTATAATCTCTTTCTAAAGACGGAAGAAGGTAAAGGGGATTCGGAAAACTGTAACTTCTGTAACCGTAACCGCTTCTACCGAAAAACATAGGGAAACTCTCGGCTACTCATAGTTTTCTCATAGCTAACTGATAGACTTGTTTTTATTAACGGAAAACGGCGCAAATGTTAACGGCGTTTAACAGAACTCTGCGGGGTGATTTTTGGCGGTATCAGATATTTGCAGTACCTTTGCACTGTCGTTAGAAGAAAGGCTGCACTTTCTAAAAATAATTATTAACCCTTTAAAAACTGATTGATTATGGGACAAGGAACTAGTAAGTATCGTAAGATTATGCGTACCCCTCAGACGGGTGAGAACGCTGGTAAGAAGCTCTGGTATGCTACTGCCGTGAGCGACCGTGAGATGAGTTTCGAGGACTTCGTGACTCATATCTCTGAGCACAACTCTCCATACAGCCGTGGTACTATCCATGGTGTGCTGATGGATACCCTCGATTGCCTGAAGCATCTGATTCTGGACGGCAAGAGCGTGCGTTTCTCCGACCTCGGATTGTTCTCCATCGGTATGACTTCGCGTGGCGAGGTGAGCAAGGAGAAGGTGACGGCGGCTAGCGTGCTGGGCGTGCATCTGATTGTAAGAAACACAAAGACCTGGAGCAACGCCGAGCTGAAGAAGCTCACCAAGATCGTGGCTTACGATGAATATACCACCGGGGCTGATGACGGCGGTGGAACTGGGAATACACCGGGTGGAGGTGATACTAGCCAGGGTGCTGGCGGCGAGACCAACAAGGATAACGGCGGAACATCGCAGGGCGGCGGTGGCACCAGCCAGGGCACTGGCGGAACTGACGGCGGCGGCGACAACGTAAGTTTGTAAATCTTGCTTGATGCGGATTGCAAATCCGCAAAGCCCAAATAGGTTAGGACGTTTTTTAACGGCGGATTGCAAATCCGCCGAAACGCCTAACGGATTGCAAATCCGCCGAAACGCCTAACGGATTACAAATCGCCGAAACGCCTAACGGATTACAAATCGCCGGAACGCCTAACGGAATTAATCACTAAAAAAACTGCTTATGAAGAAAGAAACTTGGAAAACCGTATTTCAGATAGTACTATCTATCTTGACCGCCATCGCCGCCTCTCTGGGCGTGACGAGCTGCATGGCGTAGAACATTACAAACACTAACAAGAAGTGCCGGTAAGTAAAGCTTATCGGCACTTTTTTTTTCAATTAAGTTTCTTTAACCACAACTCTCTTCCGTCATTCAATTATTCTTTGTACTTTAGCACCTCGAAAATAAAAACATATCCTAAAAGGATACAGCAAAAAGATACTCTAAAAGGATAATGCAATATGAGCAACGGATTATTACTATGGATTGATGATGAGATTGAGCTCCTCAAGGCGCATATCATCTTCCTGGAGAAAAAAGGTTACGAGGTTGCCACGGTGAGCAATGGATCGGATGCCATCGAACTATGCCGACAGCAATCCTTCGACCTCATCCTCCTCGATGAAATGATGCCTGGACTGAGCGGTCTGGAGACCCTGCAGCAAATCAAGGACATCCAGCCCGCTACTCCCGTTGTGATGTGTACCAAGAGCGAAGAGGAAAACATCATGGACCAGGCTATCGGGTCGAAAATCGCCGACTATCTCATCAAGCCCGTCAACCCGAGCCAAATCCTGCTCTCGCTGAAAAAGAACATCCACCAAAAGGATATCGTGACCGAGATGACGCAGAGCGGATACCAGCAGGACTACCAGCAGATTGCACTGAAGATGATGGACTGCCGTACCTGCAGCGACTGGATGGAGATATACAGAAGACTCGTGAAATGGGAACTGGAACTGAGCGATACCGACAGCCAGATGACCGAGATGCTCGCCATGCAGAAGGAGGAAGCTAACATCGGATTCGCCAAATTCATCGCCAGGAACTATCTGGAATGGATAGACCTGATGAAGAATGGGAATGCCGGAAAGAATGGGAATGCCGAGAAGAATGGGAATGCATCTTCTTCCGACGACCGCCCGATGATGAGCCCGGATGTCTTCAGGAACAGGATCTTCCCGATTCTGGACAAGGGGGAGAAGGTGTTCCTCATCGTGATAGACAACTTCAGATACGACCAGTGGAAGATGCTGGCGGCTGACATCGGCGAGCTGTTCGACATAGACGAGGATATGTATATGAGCATCCTGCCTACTGCCACGCAATACGCCCGGAACGCCATCTTCAGCGGTCTGATGCCCAACAGGATTGCCGAGATGTTTCCGGAGCTCTGGGTGGATGAAGACGAGGAGGAGGGCAAGAACCTGAACGAGGAGCCGCTGATACAGACGATGCTCGACAGATACCGCAAGCGATACAGCTTCAGCTATCACAAGGTGAACGATTCGCAGGGCGCCGACCGATTTATGGAGCACTACAACGAATGCAGGGAGAAGGACCTGAACGTGCTGGTAATCAACTTCATTGACATGCTCTCGCATGCCCGGACGGAATCGAAGATGGTACGCGAGCTCGCCAATACGGAGAGTGCCTACCGCAGCATCACGCAGAGCTGGCTGCGCCACTCGGTGCTCTCGGAACTGTTCAGAAGACTGTCGCAGGATGACTGCAAGGTGGTGATCACCACCGACCACGGAAGCATCCGTGCCTCGAAACCCATCAAGATCATCGGCGACCGCAACACGAATACCAACCTGCGCTACAAGCTGGGCAAGAACCTGGCCTGCAATGCCAAGGAGGTTTTCACCATCAGGGACCCGAAAAGGGCACAGTTGCCTGCTCCCAACCTGAGTACATCGTATGTCTTTGCCTACGGAGACGCCTTCTTCGCCTATCCGAACAACTACAATTACTACGTTTCGTACTACAAGGATACCTTCCAGCACGGTGGCATCTCGATGGAGGAAATGCTCATTCCGATCATCACACTGACACCGAGAAAGAGAAATTAAAATTAAAAATTAAATATATGAAGATTAAGATTGATTCATTAGACAACATCCATGCTGCAGCCAAGGAATTCCTGCAGAACATGGGCGACGGCAAGGTCTTTGCCTTCTATGGCAAGATGGGTGCCGGAAAGACAACTTTCGTTAAAGCTATCTGCGAGGAACTGGGCGTGGAGGATGTAATCACCTCGCCTACCTTCGCTCTCGTCAACGAATACACTGCCGGAAACGGCGATCCTATCTACCATTTCGATTTCTACCGCATCAAGAAGATTGATGAGGTGTATGATATGGGATACGAGGATTACTTCTACAGCGGAAACCTCTGCTTCCTGGAGTGGCCGGAACTCATCGAAGACCTGCTGCCGGAGGATTGCACCAAGGTGACCATCACCGTGGAGGAAGATGGTAGCAGAAGCGTAGAATTCTAGAGGCTATTTCGCAAATTCGGATTCTAACAAAAAAGCATACGTCCCGATGCAGCTGATGCCGCACCGGGACGTATTTTTTTAGTCTTCTGCCCTGTCTTACAGCAGAGCCTCAAACTTCTCCTTGAGGGTTGACTTGTTGGCTGCACCAACAAACTTGTCAACGAGCTGGCCACCCTTGAAGAAAAGGATGGTAGGGATATTGCGAACGCCAAACTCCATTGCGATGTCGTCGTTCTCCTCTACATCACACTTACCAACTACCAACTTACCGTCAAACTCCTCTGCCAATTCTGACACGATAGGAGCAATCTGGCGGCAAGGACCACACCATGTAGCCCACAAATCTACTACCAATGGCAACTCGCCATTCTTGTAACTCTCGAAATTCTCGGTTGTAATTGTTACTTCCATTTTTTCTACCTTTTTTATATAGTTAATAATATTCTCATGAATTATTTTTAATTGATCTGATACGACATCTTAGGATGGTCGTTGACAAACTGTATCAGATCCCTGCTCACTCCCACCGTGCGGTCCTGCGCACGCAGCAGCACATTGGTCTTGGTCTCGGCATCGTGAATCTGAAGGAAGAGCTGTGCCTTGCCCTCATCATTCTCCACCAGCGTCTTGATATCATTCACCAGCGTTTCGTCTATCACCGTACTGTCCACGATGATGGTAAACTTCTCCAGGCGGTTCTCCTTCACGGTCTGGAGATACTCCACGGTGCTGATCTTGAAGTCGAGATAGTTGCTGTTGCCGTAACGGGATACACACTTCGCCGTAACGAAGATGGTGCTGCCCTCTACCATGATGCCTCGCCAGTTGCCCCAGTCCTCACCGAAGAGCGCCAGCTCGCCCGATCCTTCGAAATCCTCGATGGTGACAAAGCCGCACGGCTTTCCGGTCTTGGTGAACTTGGATTTCACCCCGGTGATGATGCCGCCGAACACCACATCCTCCTTCTTGGCAAGCTCCACCTTGTCGCCCAGTTCTGAGCAGTGGGTATTGCAGAGGTTGCGGAGGATGATTTCGTAATCGTCGAGCGGATGAGCCGAGAGATAGATGCCCACGAGCTCACGCTCCCTGTTGAGCCTCTCGATGGTGCTCCAGGATTCAGCTTCCGGTATAGGAGGGGTGGCTATCTCCACCGCCTCTACGCCTCCGAAGAGCGAGGTGGCTGCCTCGCGCTGCTCCTGCTGGTAGAGCTGACCGTATCTTACGAGCGTATCCAGGAAGGTATCGCCCTTGCTGTTCTTGCCGAAGTACTGCTCGCGGCGGATGCCGAAGCTGTCGAAACCGCCACTCAGAGCCAGACTTTCGAATGCCTTGCGGTTGACATTGGAGAAATCCACGCGCTCGGCAAAATCGAAGATGTTCTTATAAGGGCCGTTCTTCAGGCGCTCTGCCACGATGGCATCGGCGGCAGGAGTTCCCATGCCCTTGATGGCGGAGAGTCCGAAGCGTATCTCGCCATGCTCGTTCACACCGAAGGCACGGTAACTCTCGTTTACATCCGGTCCCAGGGTCTTGATGTCCATCGACTGGCACTCCTCCATCAGCTTGGTAATCTCGGTGATCTGCGCAAAGCGGCGGGTCATCAGCGCTGCCATGTATTCGGCTGGATAGTGCGCCTTGAGATAGGCAGTCTGATAGGCTACCCAGGAATAGCAGGTGGCGTGCGACTTGTTGAAGGCGTAGGATGCAAACTTCTCCCAGTCGCCCCAGATTTTCTCGAGCACAGCCGGATCGTGGCCGTTCTCCTGTCCCTGCTTGATGAACTTCGGCTTCATCGCATCTACGATAGCCTTCTTCTTCTTACCCATCGCCTTACGGAGGGCATCCGACTCGCCTCGGGTGAAGCTTGCCAGCTGGCGGGAAAGGAGCATCACCTGCTCCTGATACACCGTGATGCCGTAGGTATCCTTGAGGTATTTCTCCATGCAGGGGATATCGTAGGTGATGGCCTGCTGGCCGTTCTTGCGGGCGATGAAGTCGGGAATGTAATCCATAGGTCCCGGACGGTAGAGGGCGTTCATGGCGATGAGGTCCTCGAAAACCGTAGGCTTCAGCTCGCGGAGATACTTCTGCATACCCGGTGACTCGAACTGGAAGGTTCCGATGGTCTGGCCGCGCTGGTAGAGCTGATAGGTAAGCTCATCATCGATAGGGATGGTATCGAGATCTACGACATCGCCCGTGGTCTGCTTGATAACCTTGCACGCCTCCTTCATCTCGGAGAGGGTCTTCAGACCCAGGAAGTCCATCTTGATGAGTCCGGTGGTCTCGATCACGTGACCGTCGTACTGGGTTACTGCCGTCTTCAGTCCCGGGAAATCAGGGTCATCGGCGGTAGATACAGGCACCCAGTTGCTGATAGGGTCGCGGCAGATGATGAATCCGCAGGCATGGATACCCGTGCCGCGGATGGTACCCTCGAGCATGCGGGCATACTTGATGGTATTGCTCTCGCGGGGGTCGCTGGAGTATTCTGCCTCCTTCAGCTCCGGGGTATATTTGATGGCGTTGGCAAGGTTCATCTTCGCTCCGTCGGGCAGACGGTCGGGAATCGCCTTGCAGAGTGCATTCGCCTTGTCCAAAGGCAGCTTCTCTACGCGCGCCACATCCTTGATGGAGTTCTTGGTGGCCATCGAACCGTATGTAATAATGTGGGCACAGTTCTCGTGACCGTACTTATCCATTACCCAGCGCAACACCTTGCCTCGGCCGTCGTCATCGAAGTCGGTATCGATATCAGGCAGGTTCACACGGTCTGGGTTCAGGAAACGCTCAAACAGCAGGTCGTACTTCAGAGGGTCGATCTTGGTGATTCCCAGGCAATATGCCACTACGGAACCCGCCGCTGAACCACGGCCCGGGCCCACCATTACGCCCAGCTCTTCGCGTGCCGCCCTGATGAAGTCGGACACGATGAGGAAGTAGCCCGGGAAACCCATGGTCTTCATCACGTGGAGCTCGAAGTTCACGTGCTCATCCACATTCTCGGGCAGCGGATCGCCATAAAGCTTCCTGGCTCCCTCGTAGGCGAGGTGGCGCAGGTATTCTGCCTCAAACTTGATGCGGTATATCTTGTCGTAGCCGCCCAGACGGTCGATTACCTTCTGACCTTCCTCGGGCGACAGCTGGTTCTGTCCATTCTCATCAGTGGTAAACTCCCTGTAGAGGTCTTCTTCCGACACCTTCTGGCGCAGCTGCTCCTCGGTACCGAAGCTCTCCGGAATGGGGAAGAACGGCATAATAGGACCATGGTCGATGCTGTAGATTTCCACCTTATCCAATACTTCGAGGGTATTCGAGAGCGCCTCGGGCACATCAGCGAACACTTCGTTCATTTCCTCGCGGGTCTTGAACCACTCCTGCTTGGAGTAGCGCATGCGGTTAGGATCGTCCAGGTCCTTGCCGGTGGCGATGCAGAGCAGATGGTCGTGCGCCTCGGCAGTCTCCTTGTCCTCGAAGTGGCAGTCGTTGGTGCATACGAGCTTGATGCCGTATTCCCTGGCAAACTCGATGAGCACCTTGTTCGCCTTCTGCTGCAGTTCGTAAGCCTCGCGGTTGGCGAGCAGGCTCGGATCATCGGGCACCTTGTGACGCTGCAGCTCCAGGTAATAGTCATCGCCGAAGAGATTGTGATACCACTCGCATGCCTCACGGGCTCCGGCGATATCGCCCTTCAGGATCTTGGCTGGCACCTCGCCGGCGATACATGCCGAACAGACGATGAGGTCTTCGTGATACTTCTCCAGGTCGGCACGGTCGGTTCGGGGGCGCATGTAGTATCCATCCACCCACGAATTGCTCACCAGCTTGATGAGGTTCTTGTATCCGTTATAGTTCTTGGCGAGCACGATGAGGTGGTAACCACTCATATCGCCCTTGTCCTTCTCGCGGTCGCCCTTGGTGCGTCGTGCCACATACATCTCGCAACCGATGATGGGCTTGAAGGGTTCGAGCCCCTCCTTCTTGCGGTCCTTGTTGACCTTTCCGCAATAGTCAACCAGCTCCTTGATGCCGAACATCACACCATGATCGGTTACTGCCATACCCTTCATGCCATCCTTGATGGCCTTGTCCACCAGACGTGGAATCTTGGACTGGCCGTCGAGGATGGAATACTGTGTATGGACGTGTAAATGAACAAAATCTTCCATTTTTTGCGTTAAAATTCGTAATTTGAGAACAAAGTTACTGCTAAAAGTTGATATTGCCAAAAGAAATGGGAGAAAAATTTGCAAAAACGATAAAAATGACGTACCTTTGCACCGAAAATAAAAACGTAAACCTTTCTCATGGGACAAAAAATCAAGAAACTAAAAAAGATAAGAATTCACCGCGAAGGCACCGACCAGCTGGTGTTCGGCGGTATAGCACTGGTGGCTGTCGCAGCAGTACTGTGGATGGCCTTTGACAACAAGATACCTTTCTGGGCATTCCTTGTGGTCTTCGGTGTAGTATATGGTATCGTGCTCAACTTCTACCGATGCCCGATCAGATTCCTGAACGTGGAAGATACCGAGAAACTCGTGGTAGCTCCTGCCGACGGCAAGATCGTGGTGATAGAGGAAGTGGAGAATGCACCTTACTTTAACGATAAGCGACTGATGATTTCCATCTTCATGAGCCTCTGGAACGTACATGCCAACTGGTTTCCGGTGGATGGCAAGGTGAAGTTCGTGAAGCACGAGGACGGAAAGTTCCTGAAGGCATGGCTGCCTAAGGCGAGCGAGGAGAACGAGCACGCCGACACGATGATCACCACCCCTGAGGGTGTGGATGTATTGTGCCGACAGATTGCCGGTGCCGTAGCCCGCCGCATCGTAACTTATGCCAAGGAGGGAGAAGAGTGCTACATCGATGAGCATCTCGGATTCATCAAACTGGGTTCACGAGTGGATGTGTATCTGCCTCTCGGCACGGAAGTATGCGTGAAGATGGGACAGTCAACCACAGGTGATCAGACAATCATAGCAAAACTGAAATAAGAAAAAATGAGTATTAAGAAGCATATTCCAAACACGATTACCTGCTGCAACCTCATCTCAGGCTGCATCGCTACATCGTTTGCCTTCGGGGGAAATCCCGAAATGGCACTGTTGTGGATTATCATTGGAGCTGTTTTTGACTTTTTCGATGGTATGAGCGCCCGCTTGCTGCACGTTTCATCGCCTATCGGCAAGGAGCTGGACTCGCTTGCCGACGATGTGACCTTTGGCGTAGCACCCGCCACCATCGTATTCTCACAACTCTTTGTAATGGAGTATCCGGAGTTTCTGGAGCCTTTGCGTCCTTGGTTGCCATACGTAGCCTTCATCATCGCAGCTTTCTCTGCCCTGAGACTGGCGAAATTCAACCTGGATGAGCGCCAGACTACCTCTTTCATCGGCGTACCTACGCCAGCCAATGCGCTGTTCTGGGGTTCGCTGGTAGTAAGCAGCCCCAGCTGGATTACCAACCAGAGCTGGTCGATATATCTCGTGCTGGCGCTGATTTTCATCACCAGCTTCCTGCTGGTATGCGAGTTGCCGCTGTTCGCCCTGAAGTTCAAGCAGTGGTCGTTCAAGGGCAACGAGGTGAAGTATTGCTTTGTCGGTTTCGCCATCGCCGTTCTTGCGGTATCTGTGGCTGCCGAAGGAGCAAGAGGATTCCTGGAGGGATGGTGGCCTATCATCCTGATGTACGTACTGCTCTCCTGGATGATGTTTTTGAAAAAGAAATAAGAACATAGGTTTTGTCATGTTTTTTCTTCGGAAGGACATGGAAATTTTGAAGAAGGGTATCAGCTTTCTTCAAATGATAAAAAGATTGGGGAATAACAAAGGCTTACTTCCGGCGGGAAGTAAGCCTTATCTTTTTTATATGATCTCTGATGATTAGTTGTGTACGAGTGTACCAATCTCCTCACCTTCCATCACCTTCTTCAGGTTGCCTACTACATCCATATTGAATACGTAGATAGGAAGGTCGTTCTCCTTGCACATGGTAGTAGCCGTGAGGTCCATCACCTTCAAGCCCTTGGTGTAAATCTCATCATAGGTGATGTCCTTGAACTTGGTAGCGGTAGGATCCTTCTCTGGGTCGGCGGTATAGATGCCGTCCACACGGGTACCCTTGAGCATCACGTCTGCCTCAATCTCGATACCACGGAGAGAAGAACCGGTATCGGTAGTGAAATATGGGCTTCCTGTACCTGCAGAGAAGATGCAGATGTAGCCGTCTTCCATTGCCTCGATTGCCTTCCACTTGGTGTAGAACTCACCGATAGGCTCCATGCGGATAGCTGTAAGCACCTTGTTCTTCACGCCCAGCGCACCGAGGGCACTGCTCAGGGCGAGAGAGTTGATGACGGTGGCACACATACCCATCTGGTCGCCCTTCACACGGTCGAATCCCTTCTGGCTTCCGCTCAATCCACGGAAAATGTTACCACCACCGATCACGATACCGATCTGCACGCCCATCTCGTGAACTTCCTTAATCTGCTTAGCATAATCACTCAAGCGCTCAGGGTCGATGCCGAAGCTCTGCTTGCCCATCAGGCTCTCACCGCTCAACTTCAAAAGAATTCTTTTAAACTTTGCCATAAATATCTTGTTTAATGTTTATTGTTTCATATTTGCTGAAGGAATCAGGAACCTGATTTCGCCGAAGGCATACGACCGGATCATTCCCTTCCTGTCGTGAAGGATGAGATGGCCGTCATCTTCTACCTCTACGAAGGCACCCTCGAACTTGCCGTCGGCATCCTCGTACCAGTGGAATCCCTTGCGGCGGTAGAGCGAGAGATGATAGATGCCCGAAACATCCATATAGTCGGCACGGCGGAGCAGCTCATAATACTTCTTGAATGCCTCGATGATCTTCTGCAGCACCTCTTCCCTATCCACCTCGTGACCCAGAATCTGAGCCAGGGATACCGGATTGGGCGCATCGCTGTGGAACTCGGTCTGATTGATGTTCACCCCGGTACCGAAGATGCATCGCTTGATGCCCTTGGAATCGATAGAGGTCTCTATCAGCGTGCCGCTGATCTTCCTGTCGTTCCAATAGACATCGTTCGGCCATTTCAGCGTAATGCCGTCGGTATAGGTATCCAGGGCATCCTTGACGGCTAGGGCTCCTGCCTCAGAGAGCAGGAACTGCTGGCGTACGGGCACCCAGGTAGGAGTCATCAGCAAACTGAACAGGAGGTTCTTGCCCGGTTCGCTCTCCCAGGTATGCGTGCCCTGTCCCCTGCCTGCCGTCTGATAATCGGCTACAGCCACGATGAGCGTATCATCCTCGCAGGCTTTCATTCCCTTCAGGAAGGTATTCGTAGAATCCACTTCCTGCATTCTTATGATCTTTGTTTCCATTTTCACCTTATTATATATAATTCAAGTTTCGCATGTAAGTCCCACACGCCCTGAAAGGGCAGAAGCTTTCAGGTACCAGTATCGAATCTAAAGTATCAGCATCGGATTGAAGGCATCCTTGAGATGCTGCAGACTCTTCACCTGATGTTCGCTTCCCACGATGGAGATGACATCGAAGCGCAACTCTTTGTCCACCTGGCATTCCTTGACATAGGCATTGGCAGCTATGGCAAGATTCCTCATCTTGCCGGGGGTGACAGCCTCTTCGGGCTGCTGGTATTCCTCGCCGGTGCGGGTCTTCACCTCTACCACCACCAGGGTGTTGCCATCGGGAGTATAGGCAAGGATATCCAGGTCGCGGCGGCCTAGCCTCCAGTCACGATCTATGATGGTATAGCCCTCATCTTCCAGATAGAGCGCAGCCTCATCTTCTCCCCATTTGCCCAAATCATTATGTTCAGCCATAGATTATTCTCTTTAGTTTACCTCTGGCGGCATCATTTTCCGCCCAAAAGGCACTATTACTATGCAAAAATAATACTTTTCTTTCATCCATCAAAGTTTTTTATGTATTTTTGCACAAAAATAGAAAAAGAGAAATCATAAAGAATAGAAATATGGAAGACAATCTGAAAAAAGACGAAGAATATATGCGCCGTGCACTGATGGAGGCGCAGGCGGCATTCGACGAAGACGAGATTCCGGTAGGTGCCGTCATCGTCTGCAGGGACCGCATCATCTCGAGAGCCCACAATCTTACGGAGATGCTTACCGATGTTACAGCCCATGCCGAGATGCAGGCGATTACATCCGGAGCGAACATGCTGGGCGGAAAATACCTGAAAGACTGTACCCTCTATGTCACCGTAGAGCCGTGCGTGATGTGCGCCGGAGCCTTGGGATGGTCGCAGATCAGCCGTGTGGTGTATGGTGCCGGAGATGAAAAAAGGGGCTATACAAAATATGCGCCCGATGCACTGCATCCTAAGACAACAGTTACATCGGGCGTATTGGAAGATGAGTGCCGCGCACTCATGCAGGATTTCTTTCAGAGAAAGAGATAATCATTACTTCACGAGAACAACCAGGTACTTGCTGGTGCTCCAGAAAATCTGAGAGTTGGTGATGCGGAGCGTATATTGCTTGTTGGCATCACGAACCAGAGTATAAGAGCTTGAAGGATGAGTAGTGAGCAACTTGGCTGACTTAGAGTAGAGCTTGATCTCAGAAACCTCACGGATATCTACCTTTGTAAAGTAGCTCTTGTTGAAGTTACCGGTCATAACCTTGCCATTCTCCATGATGTGCTGGTTCTTCAGCTCCTTCTTGGTACCGAATACATACCATGCAGTGTTGAGCTGCTTATCCTGAGCATTGATCACCTCAGTCTTCTTACTGCTTTCCTTGGTAAGGTTGCTGGTCTGGGTGTTCAAGTTGTTGATAGTCTCATCAAGAGCAGCAATGTGTATATCCTTGCTATCCAACTCCTCACGGAGTGCCTGAAGCTGCTTCTCCTTCTCAACCAGCTGCTTCTGCAGGTTCTCGATGGTCTTCTTGAGCTGGTCGCCCTGGAAAGAGCTGTTAGCCAACTGCTTCTGCAACTTGGCGAGGAGCTCCTTGTTCTGCTTCATGCGAGTAGCGATGAACTGCACATCCTCCTTGAGTTTCTGTCTCTTGGTGGCACCCTCGCCATTCTTCAAGAGCACCACGCGGTTCTCAGCCTCATTGATCTGGTTGAGACCATCCTCAATCTCATTCAGAGTACCCAGCATATCATTCAGTTCGCTATCCTTCTGCGCAATGATGCTGTTGAGCGAATCTGATTGAGCCGCATTGTTAGCGGCATTGTTCTTGCCGTCGTTACATCCTGTTAAAACAAAGGCTGCGAGGCACGCCATCATTAATAGCTTTTTCATAATCCTTCTCCTTTTTGTTAATTTTATGATTAATACTTTATTTATTATTCTTACGCTCTTCGCGTCGCTTTTCCTTCAATTCCTCCTTCAGCTGCTTGGGATCCTTACCCGCCAGCACGATGACGAACTCGCCGCGCGGTTCCGTCTCCAGGAAGTGGGCGATTACCTCGGCAAGGCTTCCACGCACACTTTCCTCGTGCAGCTTCGAGATTTCACGGCAGCAGCTCACCTGTCTGTCTTCTCCAAAGACCTCGGCAAACTGCTGCAAGGTCTTCACCACTCTATAGGGTGACTCGTAGAAGATCATGGTGCGCACCTCATCCTTGAGCGATTCCAGGTAGGTTTGTCTGCCCTTCTTCTGCGGGATGAATCCCTCGAAGCAGAATCTGTCACAAGGTAATCCGGATGACACGATGGCTGGGATACAAGCCGTAGGTCCCGGAAGGGTCTGCACGGTGATACCTGCTTTCGCAGCCTCACGAGCCAGATAGAAACCAGGGTCGCTGATGCCTGGGGTTCCTGCATCACTGATCAAGGCGATGGTCTCACCAGCCTTCAATCGCTCTACGATGCCAGCCGATGTGCCATGCTCATTAAACTTATGATGCGCCACTAATCGATTTTTAATATCGAAATGCTTAAGCAGGACGCTCGATGTCCGAGTGTCCTCAGCGAGCACCATATCTGCCTCTTTCAAGACCCGGATGGCTCGCATTGTCATGTCCTCCATATTGCCTACTGGAGTCGGTACGATATATAATATGCCCATAAGTGGGTACAAATGTAGTTAATTAATCTTTCATAGCAAAAAAAAACTGCGTATCTTTGCATTTTTTAAAACCTTATTAGTAATTTTGTCCCCGAAATGACTGAAATACTGAATGGGGAGGCACACCGTCCCGGAAGAATTGAAGTGGTGTGCGGATCGATGTTCTCCGGAAAAACCGAGGAACTGATCCGAAGAATGAAGCGTGCCAGCTTCGCCAGACAGAAGGTGGAAATCTTCAAGCCGGCGATAGATACGCGCTACTCCGAAGACAATGTAGTGAGCCATGACCAGAATTCTATCCGATCTACTCCTATTGAATCTTCCGGATCGATATTGCTATTGGCTTCGGATATCGACGTGGTCGGTATCGACGAGGCTCAGTTTCTGGACAATGGATTGGTGGAGGTCTGCAACGAACTCGCCAACCGCGGCGTACGCGTCATCGTGGCGGGGCTGGATATGGATTTCAAGGGTGTTCCCTTCGGTCCGATTCCTGCACTCTGTGCCATCGCCGACGAGGTGACCAAGGTGCACGCCATCTGCGTGAAGTGCGGTGCACTGGCATACGTCAGCCATCGACTGGTGGCTAACGACAAGCGCGTGCTCCTGGGTGAGCAGGATGAATACGAGCCGCTCTGCAGAGACTGCTACCAGAAAGCCATCAGCCAGGAGAAATAGAAGAAAGTATCAAAATTCAAAGTTCAAGGTAAATGAGTAAGGAGATTACATTCGACAAGTTCATCAGATGGGCTGGTATCGTTACCCTCGTCATTGCAGTACTCTACATCACCAACTATCTGAGTGAGGTACTGCTCCCTTTCTTTATAGCATGGTTTTTCGCATACCTGCTCTATCCCGTCGTGAAGTTCATCGAGAATAAACTCCATGTCAAGGTTCGTGCCATCTCTATTCTTCTGGCAATGGGAGCTGCCATTGCCATCGTGGGGGGTGTCATCTGGCTCATCATCCCACCGATGATCGACCAGTTTGACAAACTGGGAGAAGTGTTGACCCGATGGGTTCATCAAACCACCCATACCAACAATCTCACGATGCTGATCAAGGAGTGGCTGCAGGACAACCAGACCACCATAGAACGGTTCTTGAAGAGCAAGGACTTCAGCGATGCCCTGAAGACCACGATGCCGAAGGTATTCTCGGTAGTGAGCCAGACGGCAACCGTGCTGATGAGTATCGTGGCATCCATGATTACCTTATTATATATGTTCTTCATCCTGCTCGATTACGAAACACTGACAGCCAACTGGGTGCGCATCTTCCCGAAGAAGAACCGTCCGTTCTGGTCGGCACTGATGAAGGATGTAGAGCGCGAGCTCAACAACTATATCCGAGGCCAGGGAATGGTGGCGCTCTGTATGGGCATCATGTTCTGCATCGGCTTCACCATCATCGGTTTCCCGATGGCGATAGGTCTGGGCATTCTGATCGGCATCATGGATCTGGTGCCGTATCTTCATACCTTTGCCCTCATTCCTACGGCATTCCTGGCAATGCTCAAGGCGGCAGATACGGGACAGAACTTCTGGGTAGTCTTTGGACTGGCGGTATTGGTATTCTGCGTGGTGCAGGTGATTACGGATATGGTGGTTACGCCGAAGATTATGGGCAAGGCGATGGGCCTGAACCCAGCCATCCTGCTCCTGAGTCTTTCGATATGGGGTGCTCTGCTGGGCTTCCTGGGGCTGATTGTTGCCCTTCCGCTCACCACCCTTCTCATAGCTTATTGGCAGCGGTATGTAACGAGAGAAAAGCCGCAATATGAAGAGAAATTAGGGCAGGAACCACCGGAAACTGCCACTGAAACGGGTAAAATAGAAGAAAAACAATAAAAAAACGACTAAATATTTGGTGATTTCAAAAAATAGTCGTACCTTTGCACTCGCTTTTGAACATAAAGTTAGAGATTGACTCGCTAGCTCAGCTGGTAGAGCACAACACTTTTAATGTTGGGGTCATGGGTTCGAGCCCCATGCGAGTCACAGTCTCAGAAAAGGACTTTCCACTAAGGGAAGTCCTTTTTTCGTATATGGTTCGGAAATTGAAAGCTTTTGCCCTTTCAGGGCGACAGTCCTACATACGAAACTACCCAGGGCGATGCCCTGGGCTGTGAGCTTCTGCCCTTTCAGGGCGTGTGGAGCAAACTTGCTAACTCCAGCAGACCAAGTGGAGCAAACTTGCGCCCTGAAGGGGCAAAAGCTCCTAGCCCAGGGCAACACCCTGGGATAAACAGTAAGCAAGCCTGCGCCCTGAAAGGGCAAAAGCTTTAGAAACTGCAGGAGAAGAAATCTTTTAACTCTCATTAACTAAAAACAGATGCAAGATTCTTGCTGTTCTGCGTTTTATATAATGGAATGTAGGGCAAAAATGCCCTCGGATACCCAAAGGTGCCGGAAAGATTCCCACATAGAAACAAAAAATTAGAATAAAATAAAATTTCATAAGACAAAAATAACAATAACAAAAGACAAAAATAAAATTTCATAAGACAATGAAGAAAATTACATTATTCTCAATCCTGGCTGTACTCTTTGCAGCTATGTCATTCACCTCTTGTAATACTGACGGTGACAGCGGTATGAACATCCTGACCCTTGAGCAGCAGAAGAGCTTCCAGCAGGCTATGTCATTGGGTTCATACAACAACATGGCCATTCTCTACGAAAAGAAGAATGATGCCAACGTAAAAAATCAGGTTGACTCTGTTGCATCATCTTGCAGCATCAGCATGTACGGCGACAGCACCATGACAATGACCAACTTCCCTGTGGCTGCACTCGCAGAGCACATCAATAACAAGGATTTGGCTGCCGCCATCGCCAAGGTGACTCCAAGAACCATCAAGTGCAAGTATAATGTAATGCCAAACAGTACTTCTGAAGTAGCTTACTTCATTGCTTGCCCTAATGCTGTCGAGTTGAATCTGGCTTATGGCACAGACAACAAGAGTCACAAGGTAGTGCTTGTTTTCATCCCTAGCCAGATGTATTACGGCTACTGCACACTCAAGGAGCCAAGACAGCTGGGCTTCCAGTTCGCACTCTATCAGATCTGGGTGGATGGCAACCAGACCAACTTCATCCAGAACTCAACCAACTCTGCTAACACCACAGTAGGTTTCCTCTTCCGCAACGCATGGAAGAAGTAAGAAGAGAGGGCTAGAGAATTCAAATTCAAGAAATAAAGTTAATACTCTTTTAAATACAAACAACTTACAAATATATAGTCTGAATTTATCACTCAGCGTGAAAACTACATAAAAGGCGCGATAGCTATCCTGCTATCGCGCCTTACTTTTTTATCCTAATCTTTCTTCAGAAATCCCATGATTCTGATTTCGAATTTCTATCCTAATCTTTCTTCCAGAGCTTGCTCATATCCTCCAAGCTCTTGCCCTTGGTTTCAGGTACCAGCTTCCATACGAAGATGGCTGCAACGATACAGATGGCACCATACAGACCATAAGTAAACCAATGACCGAAATCATCGCCCGGAGTCAGGTGCATATTGAACATCGGTACAAAGGTAGAGCTGACGATGAAGTTGAATATCCACTGGAAAGCTACGGCAATCGCCACAGCCGCACCACGGATGGTATTCGGGAAAAGCTCGGCGATAAGCACCCAGGCAATAGGTCCCCAGGAGAACATAAAGCTGGCACTATATACCATGATACTCAGCATGGTAACCGTACTCAAGGCTTCATTTCCAAAGGTCAAGGCTACGCCCAAGGCTCCTGCTGCCATGCCGATGGAACCGAAGATAAGCAATGGCTTGCGACCCAGCTTTTCTACCGTAAAGACGGCTACCAGCGTAAACGAGATATTCACAACACCCATGATGACGGTCTGAACCATCGGATTACCCATTCCCATATCCTGGAAGATACGAGGCGCATAATAGAGCACCGCATTGATACCCACTGCCTGCTGGAATACAGAAAGCATCACGCCCACAAAGATACACATAAAGCCATAGGAGAAGAGCTTCTCGGTCTTCACGGTCACCGTATTCTTGATATCGTGGATAATCTCACGTGCCTTCTCAGAACCATTGATCTTGGCAAGCACGACGTATGCCTTCTCATCCTGTCCGATCATCACGAGATAACGAGGAGTCTCTGGTACGAAGCAGATCAGGAAGGTGAACAGTCCTGCCGGAACCATCTCGCTACCAAACATATATCTCCAGCCCGTCTCGATGGTCCACTGCGCATCCACCATATTGGCGATGGCACCCGCAGCATCATAGATAGGATTGGCATGGGAACCCATAATGATGAAATTGACGAAGTAAACCACCAGCTGACCGAAGATGATGGCAAACTGATTGCAGCTCACCAACATACCGCGCATATTGCTCGGAGCGATTTCGCCGATATACATCGGACAGATGGCTGAAGCCATACCAACACCGATACCACCCAGCACACGATAGAAGTTGAATACCACCAGCAACGTCCAGTCGGCATGTCCCTGAGGCAGGAGATAAGATTCCGGTTCCATGGATCCCCAGGCTGAGAGGAAGAAGCAGACACCCGCAAAGATGAGCGAGCGCTTGCGACCCAGTCTGCTGGCGAAAAGACCAGAAAGCGAACTACCGATGATACAGCCGATCAGCGCACTGGAAGAAGTGAATCCGTGCATCACATCGGTGTATTCGAAATCACCGGCACCCTTGAAGAATGCCTGCAAACCCTTCTCGGCACCTGATATCACTGCGGTATCGTAACCGAAAAGCAAGCCACCCAATACGGCGACCATCACAATCGAGAAAAGATAGGCCTTAGAGCCCGTTTGTTGATGTTCCATTTTACTTTAGGTTATTTTTTTATTTGTTTATTTTTATATTTTTATCTGTTTATTTTAAAATAATACGCATAATCTGCACATTTCCCCTATTTTTTTTGTAAATTTGCAACCAAAATAAGAGCACATAGATATTACGTAATATGAACATCGCAGAATTCTTACATCAGAAGGGCGACAAAAGAGGCTTCTCTTTCGAGGTTTTGCCACCTCTCAAGGGTAATGGCACTGCGGCTCTCTTCCGCACCATCGACAGCCTCAAGGACTTCGACCCACGGTTTATCAACATTACCACACACCACAGCGAGTATGTTTACAAGGAACTGGAAAACGGTCTCCTCACTCGTCAGCGTGTGCGTCGCCGCCCTGGCACCGTTGCCATCGCAGGCGCAATCCAGAACAAGTACGACATCCCTGTCATCCCTCACGTCATCTGTAGCGGTGCCACGAAGGAAGACATCGAATACGAATTGCTCGATCTCCAGTTTCTGGGCATCAGCAATATCCTTGTGCTGAGAGGCGACAAGGCGAAGGAAGACCGACAGTTTACTCCAACTGAAAACGGTCATTCCAATGCCACCGACCTGCTGAAGCAAGTAAACCAGTTTAACGACGGTTTCTTCTTCGACGGCACCCCGATCAAGCATCCGGGTGATAAATTCTGCTGTGGCGTAGCCTGCTATCCGGAGAAGCACGAAGAGGCTCCCAATCTGGAGATGGATATGCAGCATCTCCTGGAGAAGCAGCAGTTGGGCGCTGACTATGCCATCACCCAGCTCTTCTACGACAACGAGAAATTCTATGCTTTCGTAGAGAAGGCTCGCCAGATGGGCATCACCATCCCTATCGTTCCGGCACTGAAGCCATTCGCCAAGCTGAGTCAGCTCACCATGGTACCAAAGACCTTCCATTGCGACATCCCGGAAGCTCTGGCGCAGGAGGTTTTGAAGTGCAAGAGCGATGAAGATGCCAAGGCACTCGGTATCGAGTGGACGACTGCCCAGGTGAAAGATCTCTTCGATCACGGATACAATCATATCCATTTCTTCACCGTTTCGGCGGTGGATAGCGTGAAACAGATAGCTAAAATTTTATTTTAAAGTTCAAAGTTCAATGTTAAATAGTGAAGTGATAGGTCAGCAAGATATATGGAACCGTCTGATGGAGATGGTTCAGGAGAATCGTGTGCCTCATGCACTGATGTTCTGCGGTCCACAAGGTTGTGGAAAACTGGCAGTGGCGCTGGCTTTTGCCAGCTATCTGCTGGGCGATTCCCCGATGCTGAGAAAATGGGAGCATCCCGACCTGCACTTCACCTTCCCTACCATCAAGACATCCGAGATGAGCGGCGACCATACGCCCGTAAGTCTCGACTTTATGAAAGAATGGCGTGAGATGCTCCTCCAGGAAGGTCCGTATGTGCTGATCAGCGACTGGATGCAGCGCATGGGCAAGACTGATGCCGACTTCAACAAGCAGGCAATCATCACCGCCGATGAGACCGACAATCTTTCGAGAGAACTGAGCATGATGTCGAGTCAGGGCGGATACAAGATCAGTCTGATATGGTTGCCGGAGCGTATGAACCTCACGAGTGCCAACAAGATATTGAAACTGCTGGAAGAGCCGCCTCATCAGACACTCTTCCTCCTGGTAAGCGAACAGCCGGAACTTCTGCTCGAAACCATCAGAAGCCGCGCACAGCGTATCGACCTGAAGAAGATTGAAACTTCCGAGGTGGAGAAAGCGCTCATAGAACGAAGAGCGCTGGATGCAGAATCTGCCCACCGCATCGCCCGAATCGCCAACGGCAACTGGAACCATGCATTGGAGGAGCTGGACTCTGGCAATGAAAACCGCCAGCATCTGGATATGTTCATCATGCTGATGCGCCTCTCCTATATGCGCAACATCCACGATTTGAAGAAGTGGAGCGAGGTGGTTGCCACCTTCGGCAGAGAGAAGCAGAAGCGAATGCTCGATTACTTCATGCACATGCTGCGCGAGAGTTTCATGTATAATTTCCGCCAGCCGGAACTCAGTTATATGACACAGGAGGAGGAGAATTTCGCCAGGAACTTCGCCCGATTCATCAACGAGGCGAATATCATCGACATCTCCAATCTCTTCGAGGAAAGCAAGCGATTCATCGCCCAGAATGCCAACCCGAAAATCGTGTTCTTCGACTTGGCGCTGAAGAATATCGTTCTGCTCATCAGAAAATAAAGGAAATACATCTCCCGAAAGGGCAATATATATTAATCAATAAATAATAAATAGAATACATCGTGGATTATAAAAATATGAAATTCAAAATGTGGAATGGCTGCGATAGAGGTCTATGCTGCAAGGCTGTGGGGCGTCAGGACCGACAGCTCAACACATACGACTGGCTAGCCGACGTGCCAGGAAACGCAGAGAGCACCGACCTGGTGGAAGTGCAATTTAAAAATACCCGAAAGGGATATTATCACAATGTTAACAACCTCGACCTCAAGAAGGGCGACATCGTGGCTGTAGAGGCTAACCCGGGTCACGACGTGGGTGTAGTAACATTAACCGGCCGACTGGTAAAACTGCAGATCAAGAAGGCAAACCTCAAGTCGCAGGATGACATCAAGCGCATCTACCGACTTGCCAAGCAGGTGGACCTCGACAAGGCAAAGGAAGCCAAGAGCCGCGAACACGACACCATGATCCAGAGCCGTCAGATAGCCAAGGACCTGGGCCTGAAGATGAAAATCGGCGACGTGGAGTATCAGGGCGATGGCAACAAGGCTATCTTCTACTATATCGCTGATGAGCGTGTAGATTTCCGCCAGCTCATCAAGGTACTTGCCGATACCTTCCATGTCCGTATCGAGATGAAGCAGATTGGTGCACGTCAGGAGGCTGGCCGTATCGGCGGTACCGGTCCTTGCGGCAGAGAGCTCTGCTGCGCTACCTGGATGAAGAACTTCGTAAGTGTGAGCACCAATGCTGCACGCTACCAGGACATCTCGCTCAACCCTCAGAAGTTGGCTGGCATGTGCGCCAAACTGAAGTGCTGCCTCAACTACGAGGTAGATAACTATGTAGAGGCAAGCCGAAAGATGCCACCTAAGGATGCCGTGCTTCAGACTGCCGACGGCGAGTTCCATCAGTTCAAGGTAGATATCCTTGCCGGACTCATCACCTACTCTTCTGACAAGAACATGGCTTCCAACCTGGAGACCATCACAGCAGAACGTGCCAAGGAAATCATTGAGATGAATAAACAGGGCGAGAAACCGCTCAGCCTGATGGAGAATGGCAAGATGAAGGAAACTTCCAAGAGCATCGACCTGCTCAATGAGTCTGATCTCAGCCGATTCGACAAGGCGAAGAAAAAGAAGAAGAACAAGAACCGCAATGCGAACCGCCCGGAAAGAAACGAGAACCGCCAGCCAAACGGCAACCGTTCAGAGAAGGGAGATAACCGTCAGCCAAACGGCAATAACCGCAATAGGGATAATAGAAACAAGGGACCTCGCCAGCAGGGAAACAGACCTCAACAGGGCAATAACAATAAGCCTCAGCAAGGCAATAATAACAAGCCTCAGCAGGGCGAGAATAACAAGCCACAGCAGGCAAACAACAACAAGCCTCAGCAGGGCGAGAATAACAAGCCACAGGAGGACAAGAAGTAAAAATGAAAAGACTGATTCATTTCGTATTCATACTGGTGGCAACCATAGCCTTCAGCGCTTGCAATCATGCCAAGGTATATGATGAATATGCCCATACGCCGATTGCAGGATGGGAGAAGAACGATACCCTATCGTTCGAAATCCCTCCAATGGCTGCCACCGGCTATTACCGGCAGAGCCTGGGGCTGAGAACCACAGGTGCCTATCCGTTTACGGCATTGACACTTATCGTGAACCAGACCATCTACCCTGCCAACAAGGGCAAGCGTATCGAGAAGACTGATACCCTACTCTGCCAGCTCATCAACCAGCATGGCGAGAACAAGGGACAGGGCATCAGCTACTATCAGTACAACTTCCCTATCAATATCTATAAGATAAACAGAGGCGATTCCATCCATATCGCCATCCGCCATGATATGAAGCGAGAAATTCTTCCGGGTGTAAGCGACATCGGAGTGAAAATAACGAAAAATGACCAATGAGACGTATCTCACTGGTCATTTTTTTATGCTGTAAAATCTAGCTTCTTACCAGGTTTCTTCCGGCATCAATACGCAGGAAGATGAAAAGCAGGATGGTAAAGCCCCAGAGCGAACTACCTCCATAACTGAAGAATGGAAGCGGAATACCGATTACCGGCGTCAGTCCCAGCACCATTCCCACATTAATAAATAGGTGGAACAGGAATACCGAGAGCACACAGTAGCCGTATATTCGTCCGAACTTGAAAGGTTGTCGCTCCGCCAGATGTATCAATCTCAATATCAACATCAGGAAGAGCAGCAGCACACCTGCCGAACCCAGGAATCCTTCCTCCTCTCCTACCGTACAGAAGATGAAGTCGGTATCCTGCTCAGGCACGAACTTCAGCTTGGTCTGGGTTCCGTTCAGGAATCCCTTTCCCTGCAAGCCACCCGAACCGATGGCTATCTCACTCTGATGTACATTATATCCGGCACCCGCCAGGTCTTCGTCCAATCCCAGCAGCACATTGATACGCACTCGCTGGTGAGGTTCCATCACGTTGTTCAGCACGTAATCGGCACTGTAGAAGAAGGCAATACTTCCCATTGCGAATATCGAAATCAGGAAATAGTTGCGGAAGCGGGTCCTCAGACCGTGATACACCAGGAATCCAATCATCACCGCACAGAGCAGCAGCTGCACCCATACGATGTCAAACGGAATGATGTAGGTGGAGAAGAGTGCAAAGATAAGCGTGATGCCCACCGAGTAGCACAGGATGATGAGAGCATGCTTCCTGTTGCCCGTATAGCTGTTCACCAGTCCTGCCGTGAAGATCTGCACCAGCAGCAGCACCGTGAACTTTCCCACCGAGGTGTAGGTATCCCACATCGTCACGTTCTCGTACTTGATACCCACCACAAAGTAAACCACCATCGAGACTCCGGTAAAGAGGATGGCACCCGGCATTCCCTCGCGGTAAAGCATCAGGAAGAAGGCGGAATATACCAATGCCGAACCCGTCTCGCGCTGTCCCACGATACATATCATAGGCAAAATGATGATGCCCATAGCCGCCATGAAATGCTTCATCTTATGGATATTGAATCCATAGCTGCACATAAACTTCGCCACAGCCAGCGCCGTAGCAAACTTACCGAACTCGGCAGGCTGCAGTCGCAGCGGTCCCAGCACCAGCCAGGAGTGCGAACCCTTGATGCTATGCGGATTGAATATCGTGGCAAAAAGCAGCAATATCAGCACGGCATAGATCACGTAGGCGAAGGTATCAAAAAAACGGTCGTCCATCATCAGGATGACGAAGCCCAGCGCGATGGAGGTACCTATCCATATAATCTGCATACCCGAACGGGCACCCAGACTGAAGATATCGTTGTCGCCATAGGTATAGCTGGCACCGCAGACACTGATCCAGCCGAAGCAGAGCAATGCCAGATAGATGCCGATGGTCCACCAGTCGAGCGAACGGAGAATACCAGCTGGTTGTTTATTATCTGATTGAGCCATTGTCTTTATTATTCAATGAATTGGAACTGCAGTCTCAGGATAGAAACTGCAGTTTTGATTTGAAACTTCAGTATATTATCTGCTACTAGAGCCGTAGGCAATTCTTCGTGCCTGCATCTGTGCCGCCTGACTTTCAGAAGCAGGAGAAAGCTTGCCTTTCAGATACTGCTCCATCATCAAACCTCCGATAGGCACACCGTAGTCGGCACCCCATCCACCATTCTCCACATACACGGCGATGGCGATTCTCGGATTGTTCATCGGAGCAAAGCCCATGAAAACAGAGTGGTCGTGACCACGGTTCTGAGCCGTACCGGTCTTGCCGCAAGCCTCGAAGTCGTAACGGGAGAGCATCTTACAGGTACCCTTCAGTGCCGAACTTCTCATACCAGCCACCACATAGTCATAGGCTCGCTTCGAAGCCCTGGTGTAATGACGGCGGGTATAAAGCGTATCGAGCGGTTCGCCCTGCACCTTACGCACTACGTGAGGCACATAGTAATAGCCTCGGTTGGCGATGGTGGCACCCAGATTGGCAATCTGCAGAGGAGTGAGGTTCACCTCACCCTGTCCGATAGAGATACTGATGACGGTCAATCCGTTCCAGGAGCCCTTGTAGGCCTTGTCATAGAACTGTGCATTAGGAATCAGACCTCTCTTCTCGCCCGGCAAATCGATACCCAGCTTATAGCCGAATCCCATACTCACCATATAGTCTTTCCATACGGTCATCGCATTCTGCACCGAGCCATACTTCTTCTTGTTGCCTATCATATAATAAAGTCCCCAGCAGAAGTAACCGTTGCAGGAAGTACTGATGGCATCCACCAGCGCAATAGGCGACGGGTGGCCATGACATCCCACATGCAGACCTTTGTAAGAGAAACCATGATTACATGGGAAGGCTGTGCCCGGAGTGATGATTCCCTCGGTAAGATAAGTCAGCGCCTGGGAGGTCTTGAAGGTAGAACCCGGAGGATACTGTCCCATGATACTACGGTTCAAGAGCGGTTTCCAAGGGTTCTGCGAGAGCCACTTGTGCATCTTTCCCCTATTCTTGCCCACCAGTCGGCGCGGATCATAGGAAGGAGATGAAACCATCGCCAGCACCGATCCGTCTCTTGGGTCAATGGCAACGATACTTCCTATCTTGCCCTGCAGCAGTCTTTCGCCCAGAGCCTGAAGGTTGACATCGATACCCAGCGTCAGGTCCTTACCGGCAACAGGCCGCTGGTCGAGTTTTCCGTTCTGATAGCTTCCCTGTATTCTTCCGCGGGCATCGCGAAGCATAATCTTCACGCCCTTGGTACCTCGGAGCTCCTTCTCGTAATGCTTCTCCAGTCCCAGCTTACCGATATAGTCACCCGGCTGATAGTAGTCATCCTCCTCTATATCGCTTGGTGAAACCTCACCCACATCTCCCAGTACATGGGCAGCGTATGGATAGACATATTCTCTCACGCTTCGCTTCTGCACATAGAAACCGGGGAACCGGAACATCTTCTCCTGGAAGACGCTGAAGTCCTTGTCAGAAAGCTGACTCATGAAGAGCTGCTGGGTATATCGCGAGTAACCGGGATTCTTGTTTCTGTCCTTGATGGTCTCCATTCGCTTCTCGAAAGCCTCCTTGGTAATGCCCAGGGAGTTGCAGAAGTCCATCGTATCCAGACGTCCCTCCTGCTCCTTCATCACCACCATGATATCATAGGAAGGCGAATTATACACCATCAGCTTACCGTTTCTGTCGTAGATGGCGCCACGCGAAGGGAACTCAATCTGCTTCAGGAAGGCATTGGAATCGGCATTCTTCTTATAATCCTCACTCATAATCTGAAGCGTAAAGAGACGAATGGCGTATATGACTACAATTGCTATAGCCACACCACCAATCACATACTTACGCTTATCAAGATTGTAATCCACCATATTAATATATAGCTGAAATTTTTTGTTTGATCTTTTACTGTTCTCTGTCTTGCAGCAAGGTTCTATCCCTTGCGGAAGCTCTCCAATGCCATGATGAGCAGCATCGTGATGACTGTACCGCCACCGATGCGGAGGAGCCACTCCATCCAATTGAAGAAATTGAAGGTCTCCAGAGTAAAGAATACCAGATTATAAACGAGTACGATAACCAACGTGTAGAGAACATACGAACCGACACCGATGGTGCGCATGGACGGCTCCAGGTCGTCGGCACTGTCTCTTGGCACGAAGAGTTCGAAAAGATAAGGCTGAAGCAGTCCGATGAAGGTCATCGAAGCTGCAGCTACTCCCGGCGTATTGGCAAACACGTCGATACAAAGTCCCATCATGAAGCTCCACAGCATCACCGACCAGCGTGGGTGGTTTCTGCGGAAATGGAGCACCATGAGAATATACAGCAAGGGGGTGGCGCAGTTGAACAAGTGGATATGGTTGAACACCAATCCCTGCACCAGCACGAGCACCACGAAGATGCCGAGTCGTTTTATCAAATCTATACTCATTGCTACTTATATATCTCCTCTTACTATGATCTTTTAATTTTTACCTTTGGCATTGCCGTCGGGCATGATACTATCCTGTGCAGCACGCATAATCTGAAGGCGTTCCTTCATTACGGCATCATCGATGACGCAGACATCACGCAGACGGGCAAAGTCGGTAGAAAGTCTCAACTGTACTCTATACGACAATCCATCAGCAGAATTAAACACGTGCAGAATCTTGCCCACTCTTACTCCCGGAGGGAACACAGCCGAATAGCCACTCGTTACTACGTAGTCGCCCAGCTTGAAGTGGGCATGGCGTGGCACCTCTTCCAGATATGCCAGTTCCGAAACGCCACCCTTCCATCGCAGATAGCCGAAATAGCCTCTGCCCTGGATGGTACAACTGATATTCGACTTCACGTTGAGCACTGGTATCACGATGCTGTAATGCTGAGCTACGAGATACACGATGCCCACCACTCCGGTACCGCTTATCACACCCATATCCTTATGGATGCCGTCAGCGCTACCCTTGTCGATGGTAATCAGGTTGTCTGGCTTGTCCAGGCTGTTGGCCACCACCTTGGCAGGGATGAGTCGGTAATTCTGAAGCAGCGCAAACTGGTCGCGGTGATAGATGGCACTATCCTTGGTTACCCCATAGAGGCTGTCGCTCAGCTGCTGCACCTGCTGCTCCAGATAGGCATTCCGCTGGGTAAGCTCCTGGTTCACCTTGGTCAGGGAGAAGAAAGTCTCCACGTTGGCATCCCATTCATAAATCTTGCCCGTCACGGCATTGGCTGTAGAAAACCACGCACTGCCCTGGTAGCTATTATACTGGAACAGAAGCACCATGCTCACCACCTCCAGAATCACGAAGACAAACCAATGGTTGTATTTCTGCAAAAACTCTAAAAGGTTGTGCATACTTAAAAAAATGAATCTGTATATGATTAAAATTCCGCAAATGGGCACAAGTGGTCCAGATGCGGAATTTAAATATCTTGAAATTATCTCATCAGGAATGAGAAACGATCCACATTCTTCAATGCGATACCGGCACCCTTAGCCACACTGTGCAATGGATCCTCGGCGATATGGAATGGGATGTTGATCTTGTCCTGAAGTCGCTTGTCGAGACCGCGGAGCAGAGCACCACCACCTGAAAGCCAGATACCGTTCTTCACGATGTCGGCATAAAGCTCTGGTGGAGTATTCTCGAGAGCAGAGAGTACTGCATTCTCTATCTTGGCTACAGTCTTGTCCAGACAGTGAGCAATCTCCTGATAGCATACAGGCACCTCCATTGGGAGCGCTGTGATACGGTTAGGACCGTGAACGATGAAGTCTTCAGGAGCCTCATCACCCAGATCTGTCAGGGCTGAACCCACATGAATCTTGATACGCTCAGCCATACGCTCAGAAACCTTCACGTTGTGCTGGCGGCTCATATACTCCTGGATGTCGGCTGTCAGGTCGTCACCGGCTGTACGGATAGAGTTGTTGGATACGATACCACCCAGAGAGATGACTGCAATCTCGGTGCTACCACCACCTATATCAACTATCATGTTACCTTCTGGTGCCTCTACGTCGATACCGATACCGATAGCAGCAGCCATAGGTTCAAAAATCAAATATACGTCGCGACCGTCGGCATGCTCGGCAGAGTCACGTACGGCACGGAGCTCTACCTCAGTAGAACCGGAAGGCACACCAATCACCATACGGAGTGAAGGTGAGAACAGTCGGCTTCCTGTATGAACCATCTTGATAAGTCCACGCATCATCTGCTCGCAGGCAGTAAAGTCGGCGATAACGCCATCACGCAAAGGACGGATTGTACGGATGTTGTCATGAGTCTTCTCGTACATCATCTTTGCCTTCTCGCCTACAGCAATCATTTTGTCGGTGCGGCGGTCGAGGGCAACAACAGAAGGTTCGTCCACTACAATCTTATCATCACTGATAATGATGGTATTGGCGGTACCCAAGTCCATTGCGATTTCCTGAATAAATGAAAAAAATCCCATTTGCTAATGTAAATCTAATATTTTAAGCTTAAAATCTTTCCTTTGTAGTCATCTTCCCGCCCTCGCTTTCAAGAGCGGGAAGAGTTGCGAGATGAATAGGTTTACCTCTTTATTACTTGGCAAACCAAGCGTGGATAGCAGTATCATAGTGAGAACTTACGCCGAATGCACGCTCTGCGAACATCTTGCGGTCCTCAATGTCGGTTTCAGCACCCTTTTTCTTCAGGATGTCGAGAAGCACACTGTACTCAGCCTTGCTAGGAACGATAACCACGTCCTTGAAGTTCTTGGCACCGGCACGGATCAGGGAGATACCGCCGATATCAATCTTCTCGATGATGTCGGCATCGCTGGCGCCGCTGGCTACAGTCTGCTCAAATGGATAGAGATCCACGATAACGAGGTCGATAGAAGGAATCTCATACTCCTTCATCTGCTCCTGGTCGCCCTCATTGTCGCGACGAGCCAAGATACCTCCAAATATTTTTGGATGAAGAGTCTTCACACGACCACCGAGGATTGATGGATATGTGGTGACATCCTCAACTTTTTCACATTCATAACCCAAAGATTCGATAAACTTCTGAGTACCACCTGTGCTCAGGAACTTAACACCCTCTTCATTCAACTTGGCGAGCAACTCGTCCAAGCCATCCTTGTGAAAGACAGACACCAAAGCTGTCTTGATCTTCTTTGTTTCAGCCATTGACTTTATATATTACGAATTTTTATATTCAATATGGTTTCTAAAAACGCTGCAAAGATACAAAGAATATTTGAAATACACAAATATTTAATACCTATTATCACATTATTTAAAGGATATTTGCGATAAATCAAGTAATGGTTCAGCCATTTTGACAGAAGCTTTTCTGCAAATAGGAAAAAAGGAAGGAAAAAACAGACAAAATGTCAGAAAAACGCCCAAAAACACGCAATGGGCACGCTATTCGCATCCACGGATTGCGATGCCGGAAGCCAGCAAGGCTGAAGCATCTATCCAAGGCTGAAAGTCCGGAAGAACTGAAGCCAGACAACAAGAAGTAGAACAAATAACATTTAGAAAGGAGATCAAGATATGACATTCGACAAATTTACAATCAAGGCGCAGGAAGCGGTGCAGGCCGCTGTGAACATAGCGCAGAGAAATGGTCAGCAGACCATCGAACCGGTGCATCTTCTCAGTGGTATCATCGAGAAAGCACCTGATGTAACCAACTACATCTTCCAGAAGCTGGGCATGAACGGCAATCAGATTGCCATGCTCCTGCAGCAGGAGATGCAGCACCTGCCTCGTGTGCAGGGTGCTGGTCAGCCATACCTCTCGGGCGATACCAACCAGATATTGCTCAATGCCGAGGACATCGCCAAGAAGATGGGAGATGAATTCGTAAGCGTGGAGCCTATCCTCCTCGCTATCCTCAAAGGCAACTCTACCGCTGCCCGAATCCTCAAGGATGCGGGTGCCAACGAGAAGGACCTCACCGCAGCCATCCAGGCTTTGCGACAGGGTCAGAACGTGAAGAGCCAGAGTGCCGACGAGAACTATCAGAGTCTTGAAAAATATGCCAAGAACCTGGTAGAACAGGCTCGCAGCGGCAAGCTCGACCCAGTGATTGGCCGTGATGAAGAGATTCGCCGTGTGCTCCAGATTCTCTCTCGACGCACCAAGAATAATCCTATCCTTATCGGTGAGCCTGGTACAGGTAAAACCGCTATCGTTGAGGGACTTGCAGAGCGTATCGTCCGTGGCGATGTGCCTGAGAATCTGAAGAACAAGCAGCTCTATTCGCTTGATATGGGTGCACTGGTTGCCGGTGCCAAATACAAGGGTGAGTTCGAGGAGCGTTTGAAGAGCGTCATCAAGGAGGTAACCAATGCCAACGGTCAGATTATCCTCTTCATCGATGAGATTCATACCCTGGTAGGTGCTGGCGGTGGCGAGGGTGCCATGGATGCAGCCAACATCCTGAAGCCAGCTTTGGCTCGTGGTGAACTGAGAGCCATCGGTGCCACTACCCTCAACGAGTATCAGAAGTACTTCGAGAAGGATAAGGCACTGGAGCGTCGATTCCAGACCGTGATGGTGAATGAGCCAGACGAGGTAGATGCCATCAGCATTCTTCGTGGTATCAAGGAGCGTTACGAGAACCACCACAAGGTTCGTATTCAGGATGACGCATGTATCGCCGCTGTCAAGTTATCAGAAAGATACATCTCTGACAGATTCCTCCCAGATAAGGCTATCGACCTGATGGATGAAGCCGCAGCCAAGCTTCGTATGGAGCGTGACTCCGTGCCAGAGGAACTGGATGAGATTACCCGTCACTTGAAGCAGTTGGAAATTGAACGTGAGGCCATTAAGCGTGAGAATGACCAACCTAAGATTCAGCAGCTCGACAAGGAGATTGCAGAGTTGAAGGATAAAGAGCACGACTTCCGCGCAAAGTGGGAAGGCGAAAAGGCTCTTGTCAATAAAATTCAGCAAGACAAGCAGGAGATGGAGAATCTCAAGTTCGAAGCTGAGCGCATGGAGCGTGAAGGCAATTACGAACGTGTAGCAGAGATTCGCTACTCTAAGCTGGTAGCTCTTGAAGAGGATATCAAGAAGATTCAGGAGCAGCTGAAGAGCACCCAGGGCGGTGAGGCAATGATCCGTGAAGAGGTGACTGCCGATGATATTGCAGAGGTAGTAAGCCGCTGGACCGGAATACCAGTGAGCCGAATGATGCAGAGCGAACGTGAGAAACTGCTCCATCTGGAGGAGGAACTCCACAAGAGAGTCATCGGTCAGGACGAGGCAATCACTGCCGTAAGCGATGCCGTTCGCCGCAGCCGTGCCGGCTTGCAGGACCCAAAGCGTCCTATCGCCAGCTTTATCTTCCTCGGCACCACCGGTGTAGGTAAGACCGAGCTTGCCAAGGCACTTGCCGAGTATCTCTTCAACGACGAGTCGATGATGACCCGAATAGATATGAGTGAGTATCAGGAAAAGTTCAGTGTCACCCGTTTGATTGGAGCGCCTCCGGGGTATGTAGGATACGATGAGGGTGGCCAGTTGACCGAGGCTGTTCGCCGCAAGCCATACAGTGTGGTTCTCTTCGATGAGATTGAGAAGGCTCATCCAGATGTCTTCAACACCCTGCTTCAGGTATTGGACGATGGCCGATTGACCGACAACAAGGGTCGTGTAGTCAACTTCAAGAACACCATCATCATCATGACTTCCAATGCGAGCCGTGAGATGTTGAAGAAGACCTTCCGTCCGGAGTTCCTGAACCGTATCGACGACATCATCACCTTCCAGCCATTGACCAAGGATCAGATTGCCAAGGTTGTGGAGTTGCAGATGAACAGAGCCAAGAAGATGTTGGAGCCTCAGGGCTTCGATCTCCGCTGGACTCCAGCCGCCATCGGTTATCTTGCCGAGGTAGGTTACGACCCAGAGTTTGGTGCCCGCCCAGTAAAGCGTGCCATCCAGGATTACGTTCTGAACGATTTGAGCAAGAAGATTCTTGCCGAGGAAGTAAGTCGCGAGAAGCCAATTACCATTGACTACTCAGAGGCAAACGGCATCGAGTTCAAGAATCTTTAAAAGATAGGTTTTTATCATTTCCTATTATATGAGAAAGGTTCCTTCGAGGAGTAACATCCCCGTCGGGACCTTTTTTTATGCATGCATTCCCCAACTTTTTGGGGAATATTTCCACAGAGTTTCCTCACATTCCACACCATTCATTTTTGGCACAAAACGCATAAACACTTGATTATCAGCATAAAGCCATTTTTCTCATCTTTTTGGCACGCAGATTGTGACTATGATGATCGGGTTCGATAATGAATCCACAAACAAATAAGTAACATCAATTAGTAACAATTTAAAAAAGATAAAATTATGAAGAAGTTTATGTTTGCAGCTATCGCAGCTTTGGTTATGGTTTCAGTAAGCAACGTTTTTGCATCAAGCAAAATGGTTAGTAACGCTCAGGTTGCTCCTGTTGATACAGTAGCTCCAAATGCACCTTCCGATTCATTGGCAGTAGATGCTCCTGTTCAGCCACAGGCTGCAGCAGAGGATTCTACCCAGCAGGAGAATACAACAGAGGAGACTACAGCAACAACAGAAGATTCTACCCAGCAGGAAACTACTGAGCAGAAGGAGACTACAGAACAGCAGACAGCAGATCAGACAGCTACAGAGCAGCAGACGATTGCTGAATAATAAAATAGGAAAAGACAATTCATTTTGCAGGCGTTATACAAGAAAGAATAGATTAGGTTAGTTTTTTTAAAAGGTAATAAGACTTATTCAGGTTTCCATAGAATTTACATGATTTTCAAATATAAGATAGAATTTTAGGTTCGGTTTAGTGAAAAGTGAAGTCTGTTGGCAGTGATGCCAGCAGACTTCTTGCGTTTCACGACAGTTTTATTTCATGAGATTTTATATTGGTAAGGAAAGGTTGTCTATCGAAACCAACAAGAGTTTTCTTTAAAAAGTTGAGAAACTATCCATAAAAGACAAAAAAGCATAAATAGTGAATCATATAAATGGTCAAGTGAAATATTATCATTATCTTTGTAACTAAAATAATAGGTAACAAAACTATGACGCCAGAAGAAAAAGCAAGAGTCAAAATAGACCAATGGTTTGCTGATGCAGGATGGAAGGTTGTCAATCGGGATGAATACGAGCCTACCATCTCAGCCGTAGCTATTCGTGAGGGATTGCTCAAAGGCAATCTTGAAGCAGATTATTTCCTGTTTATCAATGGGAAAGCTGTCGGTGTGCTCGAAGCTAAACGAGAAGAAATTAATATTTCTTCCAATATTGTGAGTGAACAGGCTATCACATATGCAAAGAGTGTACCTGACTGTTATCAAGCCTGGCAAAAACCTTTGCCTTTCCTTTTTAAATCAAATGGCAAGGAAATAGAGTTTTTTGATTATAGACATCGTGAAACTTCAGAATGGGAAACTATCAGCCGCATTCTTACTCCTAAGGAAATAGTAAAGATGTTAGGTATAGACGACCCTTTTGCCGGACTTCCTACATTGAATAAGAAAGGTCTGCGAGAATGCCAATATGAGGCAGTCACGGAATTGGAGAAGAGCTTCCGTATAGGGCAAAATCGTGCATTGATGGTTCTAGCTACTGGTGCCGGCAAAACATATACGGCATGTCTCACGGCCTATCGCATGCTTAGCTATACTCCTATGCGTCGTGTTCTGTTTCTTGTTGACCGCAATAACCTCGGAAAACAGGCAGAAACAGAGTTTGGCACATTCCGCCTTACGGAAACTGGTGATGCCTTCAATACTATCTATGCAGTCAACAGGTTGAAGTCGGCTGAAGTACCAACAGACAGCAATGTGGTTATCTGTACCATACAAAGATTATTCTCACTCTTAAAAGGAGAAGAGATTACGGATACAGATGATGACGATGAAGATACAGCTGATGGTGAAGTAACATTACCAGACAACCCAAACTTACCACACGATTTCTTCGACCTTATCATTATAGATGAGTGTCACCGTTCTATTTATGGCAACTGGCGCAAGGTGCTAGAATACTTTGATACAGCTCGCCTTATTGGTCTTACAGCGACACCAATTCCAGAAACGATGGCATTCTTCAACAACAACCGTGTTGTAAACTATACGCTTGAGCAGTCAGTCATAGATGGTGTCAACGTCGATAGCCGCATCTATCGAATCAGAACAAAGGTAACAGAAGAAGGTGGAGCTATTATGCAAGGTCAGAAAACCAAAGTTGAGACTCGATACACTGGTGAAGTTAAAACCGTAAGCACAAAAGAAACGAAGACTTATACGAAAGAAGAGTTAAATCGAAGCATCATCAACCCTGCCCAGATAAAACTTATTCTTTCCACTTATCGTGATGCTGTCTATACAGAAATGTTCAATGACCCTCAAAGAGAGCCTAACATGGACTATCTGCCAAAGACCCTCATCTTTGCGCTCAACGAGAACCATGCAACAAATATCGTTCAAATTGCTAAAGAAGTTTTTGGACGCACGGATGACCGCTTTGTTCAGAAGATAACCTATTCAGCAGGAGATAGCAATGAACTGATACGCCAGTTTCGTAACGACAAGGACTTTCGCATTGCCGTAACCTGTACTCTTGTGGCAACAGGAACAGATGTAAAGCCTCTGGAAGTCGTGATGTTTATGCGTGATGTGGCTTCAGCTCCCCTCTATACACAGATGAAAGGTCGTGGAGTCCGGACAATAGGTGATGAACAGCTGCGCAACGTGACACCTAATGCAATAAGCAAAGACTGTTTCTTCCTTGTTGATGCAGTAGGAGTAACCGAACATGAGCATATCATACCAGGTCAGTATGAAGGTCCAGAGACAGAGACCATCACATTAAAAGAACTATTGGAACGTATCGCTCATGGAAATCTGCCAGACAATTACCTCAAGCGGCTTGCTGCCACATTATCCAGACTTTACAATAAGGCAGATAATGCACAGCGACAGGAATTTGTCCGCATCGCTCATGATGACATGCTGGAAATTGCTCAACGCATCTATAATGCTCTCGATTCTGAGCACCAGCCACAATTGCCACCATACGTAGATATCAATGAACCTAACAATGAACGTAAGGGTTTGGTATCTCCGATAGCTAATCATGCCAATGTCTGTAAGTACATACTGATTCTTGCAGCTGGTTTTGTCAACACGCTGATGCCAGGAGAAGATACGCTCATATCCAAAGGTTTCTCTATAGAAGAGGCTCAAAGTACCACAGATGCATTTGAGCAATATTGCTGCGACCACAGTGATGACATAGAAGCTTTACGCATTCTATATAATAACGAGGGCGAACCTATCACCTATTCCATGCTGAAAGACTTGGAAAACAAGTTGAAGATGGAGAACAACCGCTTTGCACAAAAGCTCTTATGGAATTCATACGCCATCGTATATGGTGATAAAGTACGCCGCACGACCAGGAAGGAAGAATCGGAGGCTCTTACCAACATCATCCAACTGGTACGCTTCGCTTACCATCAGACAGAAAAACTGGAAAGTGCCTATCCTACGGCTCGAAGTATGTTTAATCTTTGGTATGGTCGAAAACAGATGGATATAACAGCGAAGCAGAAAGATTTGATAGGCAAGATAGTGGAATACATCGCAGCCAATGGAGCCTGCAACGTGCGAGAGATAAGGAAGAACGATGTCACCCATGCAGCCCAATTGATTGCAGCTTTCGGAAACATGAAGAAAGTTGACGAGGCTTTGGATTCCGTATATAAATTTATAGTATTAAGAACAACTGCATAGTATATAGATATGGCTAAAAATATAACAACTGAGCAAACGCTCACAAAAAAGGTATGGAATCTTGCTACGACATTAGCAGGAGTCGGAGTAGGATTTACAGATTACATCACACAACTCACCTATCTTCTTTTCTTAAAGATGGATGACGAGAATATGGAACTCTTTGGAGAGGATTCATCCATACCTGTTGGGTATAGATGGAAAGACTTGACAGGCTTGGATGGCTATGATCTCGTAAAGCAATATGAGAGTACACTCAAACTATTAAGTCAACAAGATGACCTCATCGGCACCATCTATACCAAAGCACAAAACAAGATTGACAAACCTGTCTATCTTAAGAAGGTAATCACTATGATAGATGAAGAGCAATGGCTCATCATGGATGGTGATGTAAAAGGTGCTATATATGAAAGCATCTTGGAGAAAAATGGTCAAGATAAAAAAAGTGGTGCTGGTCAGTACTTTACCCCACGTCCACTGATTAAAGCTATGGTTGACTGCTTGCAACCCCAAATTGGTGAGACTGTATGCGACCCCGCCTGTGGTACTGGTGGCTTCTTGCTTGCTGCCTACGATTACATGAAGGAACAAAGCCAGAATCGTGATAAATTGGACTTTTTGAACAACAAAGCGTTACATGGCAATGATATCACCCCACTTGTGGTTACACTTGCCTCCATGAACCTTTATCTTCATGGTATAGGCACAGACCACAGCCCTATCGTATGCGAGGACTCTTTGGAGAAAGAACCTTCCACCTTGGTGGATGTCATCCTTGCCAACCCTCCATTTGGCACACGCCCTGCCGGTTCTGTTGAAATCAATCGTCCAGACTTCTATGTTGAAACCAAGAACAACCAGCTCAACTTCCTTCAGCATATGATGCTGATGCTCAAAACTGGCGGACGTGCAGCAGTAGTCCTACCAGACAATGTTCTTTTTGAAGGCAACGCAGGAGAGACCATCCGCAAGAAACTCTTGTCGGATTTCAATCTCCATACCATTCTCCGTTTACCTACAGGCATTTTCTATGCACAGGGAGTAAAGGCAAACGTACTATTCTTTACCAAGGGACAGCCAACTAAGAATATTTGGTTCTACGACTATCGCACTGGTGTAAAACACACCTTGGCTACGAACAAGTTAGAGCGTCACCACCTCGATGACTTTGTAACCTGCTATCATGCTGAGGACATCAATGCCCGCAAAGAGACATATGATGCAGACAAGAACCCATCTGGCAGATGGCGCAAGTATAGCATTGATGAAATCATGGCTCGTGACAAGACAAGTCTTGATATCATTTGGATAAAACAGGGTAATGATACTGAAGATTTACCATTGAGCCAATTGATGTCAAACATCAAGGAACAGAGCATGAATATCAGCAAGGCCGTAAGCGAGTTGGAGAAATTATTGAGTGGAATAAAGGAGGTATAAAATGGACAAAAGTTTGACAAACACTAACATCGAACAGCAGTTTACTGAAGTCGTAAATCTGATAGTTCAGCATCGAAGTAAAGCGTCTATGGCTGTCAATAAGGAGATGCTGCTCACAGCGTGGCATGTAGGTGCCTATGTTTCCAAGAAGTTAAAAAGTGAGGAATGGGGAAGCAAGGTTATTTCCCAACTATCTGAATATATCCGTTCTCAACATCCTGAGATAAAAGGATATAGTAGAAGAAACATATATAATATGGTGATGTTCTATGATGAATATTCTACGGAAACTTTCACTACGATAGTAAATAAGTACCTTGATGCAGAATTTGTGCAGCCAATGGCTGCACAAATTGAAGTAAAACAATTAGTATCGAAAAGTAAGGCAATACAATCAAAAAATGGTGCTGCTGCATTTGTGCAGCCACTGGCTGCACAAATGCCTAAAATTTTGGAGTTGACAACGTTCACTAACCATATAGAAATACTATGTCGTTGTAAGCGTTATGAACAGCGGTTATTCTATATTCTTTATGCACATAAAGAAAAACTAGGAAAAAGAGAGATGCAGCGCTGTATTGACAATGATACTTTTTCCAATCTTCTCGGAAATAAAAGTAATATGTCGAAGGGATTATTAGAGCAATATCCTGATGCTCCTATTATGTTTAAAGACACTGTGTTTTTAGATTTTCTTGGGTTACCAAAGAAATACAATGAAAGCAAATTGAAGAATGGATTAATAGAGCATATGAAGCAATTTATTCTCGAATTAGGTAAAGATTTCATCTTTATGGACCAAGAGTATCCGCTCACCGTTGGTGCATCTACCTATAAGGCAGACTTGCTGTTTTTTCATCGCGGTCTCCAGGCACTTGTAGCGGTGGAATTGAAGAAAACCAAATTCCATCCTCGAGATCTTGGTCAATTAGAGTTTTACCTTGAAGCTCTTGACCGTGATGTGAAACGTTCCAACGAGAACCCTTCTATTGGCATCATTTTATGTCCTGATGTGGACAAGGTTGTTGTTGAATATGCTATGAGTCGCAGCATGAGTCCTACGATGGTGGCGGAATATAAGCGTATCTTAATTCCGCAAGAAAAAATGCAACAACAATTAAGGGAATTCTGTCAGTTCTTCTCAAAAGAAGATAAATCTTAAAATTAATAGACGAATTAATAATGGACACAAAAGCATTAAGACAAAAGATACTCGACCTTGCTATTCACGGCAAGCTCGTTCCACAAGATCCCAACGATGAGCCAGCATCGGTGCTGCTCGAACGTATCCGTGCTGAAAAGGAAAGACTCATCAAAGAGGGAAAGATTAAGAAGGGAAAGAAGTCTGCAAAGACTTCTGATAAGCCGCATTATCCGTTTGAACTGCCGAAGGGATGGTGCTTTACCAATATCGGAGAACTGCTCATCAATCGGGATGGAGAGCGCAAACCAGTATCTTCTGCTATAAGAAGCAAGCAATTAAATAAAATTTATGATTACTATGGAGCGGCAGGAGTAATTGATAAAATAGATGATTATTTGTTTGATGAGAAGCTACTTCTAATTGGGGAAGATGGAGCAAACTTATTATCGAAGAGCAAAAACAATGCATTCTTTGCAGAAGGAAAATATTGGGTAAATAATCATGCCCATGTATTGGATGCTACTGATAAGAATTTGCTTGAATATGTTGCTATTGTCATAAATGCAATAAAATTGGATGACTATATCACAGGCTCAGCACAGCCTAAACTATCGCAAGATAATTTGAATAAGATACCAATTGTGCTTCCTCCTCTATCTGAGCAAAAGCGAATCATGGAAGCTATTATCCATTGGTCTTTATTGATAGAACAGATAGAACAAAATAAAATTGATTTACAAGCATCTATCAAGCAGGCCAAGTCAAAGGTTCTCGACCTTGCTATTCATGGCAAACTTGTACAACAAGACCCGAATGACGAGCCAGCAAGTGAGTTACTGAAACGCATCAATCCGAAGGCTGAAACCATAACCGATAACGGGCATTATCAGAAGTTACCTGAGGGATGGACTATATGCAAACTAAAAGATATTTGTTCAAAGCTTGTCGATGGTGACCACAATCCTCCCAAAGGAACAAAGGAAACAACAGAATACCTTATGCTTTCTGCACAAAATATAGTCAATGATAATATAGTTTATACTAATGGAGTGAGATATTTAAATCATGATACTTTTGAAACCAGTGATAAAAGGACGAAAGTTATGCAAGGAGATTTATTAATCACCATAGTTGGTACATTAGGACGATCTTGTGTCTTTTCTGATAATAAAAAAATAACTTTACAGAGAAGCGTGGCATGTTTGACACCATTGATTTATAACCATTTTTTAAAATATTATATGGATTCCTCATCTATTCAGAAATATATGACTACAAATGCTAAGGGAACTGCTCAAAAGGGCTTTTATTTAAATCAGTTGGAGCAATTGCCTATTATGATACCACCTCTTACAGAACAACAGCGCATAGTAGCTAGAATTGAGAAAATATTTGCTCGTTTAGATGTTATTGAATCTGCATTGTAATTGAGATTATTAGCCATTGTAAGTAAGAGCCTTACCTACGATGGCTAAATTGTTACAATTACCAAACAACAATTTCGTCCACAATCTTCTGCTGCTCACTTGCTGTGCGGCGTAGATAGATTCGTGTTGTTTCAAGTCGTTCATGCCCCATAAGGTCTGCAAGAAGGGCTATGTCATTGAAGCGCTCAAGGAAGTTTTTGGCAAAACGATGACGGAAAGAATGAGGATATACCACGTTCTTGTTCATTCCATATTTCTCCGCAAAATGCTTCAATCGCTGAGCGATGCCACGTGTTGTAATGCGTTCTCCAAAATGATTTAGGAAAATATATCCAGATTGGATTCCTTTTTCGTCAAGCCACTTTGTTGCTTCTAAACGCAAATTCTTCGGAATGTACAGACGGCGTATCTTGCCACCTTTACTATAAAGGTCAAGATACCCTACCTTTACATGCTCTACCTTGATGTGGCGTAACTCGCTAACACGTGCACCTGTGGCACCCATAAACCAAACAACGAAATACCACTCATCATGTCCGTCGGCTTTTAGCTTACGTTTGAAGAACTTATAATCAGCATCGCTGATTACATTCTCCAAAAAGTTCTTCTGTTGAACTTTGACGAACTTCATCTTTAGCTTTTCCTGCTTGATAAACTCCAGATACTTGTTAATAGCTTGCAGACGCAAATTGACAGTCTGTGGTTTGAAGTTCTCTACCAAATACCCCTTATATGCCAAGAGGTTCTTCTTATTCACTGCTGAATAATGCTCCGTAAAATACTTCACAGTCCATTCATAAGAGCGAACTGTATTCTCTGTCAAGTTGTCCTTGACAAGATAATCCTTGAATTTTGTTACCATATTATACTAACTTTAAATATAATATGGTATAAACGAAAAAAGAGAGCCTATAAGCTCTCTTCTATCATATCAAGTTGATTAAATAACTCTTCTATTTTTGAAACTATACGTTTTTGTTCAGCTAAAGGTGGAAGCGGAAATGTTGTGTTTACAATTTTTTCCTTTGATATATTTGGCTGTGCGCCTCCTCCTCCCATAGATACAAAATTTATTCTATTGCTTAATAGAAAATAAAATATATACATTTTGTCAATCTTATAATCAAGGCAGGCACAACATGCTTGATTTGTTGTTGCGGGAAAAGAGAGTATGCCAATTTTACCTATAGTAGCACCATACATCGCAATCAATATGCTATCTGTTGGATTTAATTTTACAGAAGTTTCTTCTAAAGCCTTTTCTGTAATAAACTCTGGTATGTTGGTAATAATGCCATCGTTTAAATCTCCAGTCTTTAGCCATGGAATATTACCACCATAATAGTCTTTTCGCAAACGGCTTGGTGTGGCACCTGATTGCCAAGTTCCAATACTCCCTAATATAGTTAGGCACCATCCATCAGGTAATTTCTGATAATGCCCGTTATCAGTTATGATTTCTGCCTTAGGATTGATGCGTTTCAGCAACTCATTTGCCGGCTCATCATTCACGTCTTGGGGCACAAGCTTACCATGAACAGCAAGATCAAGAACCTTTGATTTGGTTTGCTTGATAGTTCCTTGCAATTTTTGTTTCCCATGCTCTATTTCATTTATTAAAGAAAATAAACGAGTCACAGCCTTTGAAATTCTACATTGTTCCTGGAAAGGTGGGACAGGCACAATCACATCATTTATAACATTTACAGCAAGCCCAGGTTGCGCAGTCGCTGTTGCATACTGATTCAAGTTCAATGCAATCAAAACATAATAAGTCCACATTAGATCCGTATCAGAAAAACGTTCAACAACAACTGCATGTTCTGTTGCATAAAAATCCCCTATAGCTAAATTTACATTTCCGCACAGTGCTCCTTGTCTTCCAATAATTGGGAAATCTCCATTTCGATTGAAATTAGAAACGAAACCACGAATGCCATTGCCGCCAAAACAAGGATATTTATATATTTCTGAAAATTCGGGATAAATTTCTTTTGCAGCGATGTTCTTACCAGCTTGTAATGAAAATAAATCTCCTAAAGTTGTCCACACCCACCCTTTCGGCAGCTCATACGGATAATGCGGCTTATCAGAAGTTAAAAATATTGCAGCAAGCTTCTGCATTATTCTAAAAACAGAAACAAAGCATGGATACAGATAAGTTTATCACCCCTCCTTGTCAATCCAGTCGCTGATAGTACGCTGGGTGCTATCATAAATCACACCAAGAAGCTTCTCCATACTGATCTTCACCTCCTGGTTAGGATACCCCAGCCTATAACTCTTGGTGAATGGCTTGTACTGCTTGATAGTGAGATAACCACTCTGATAAAGCAGAGGCAGGGCTGAAGTCATCTGCTCGGGCGACACATCGAAATCATCAACACTCACGCTCTTCTGCTCGATATCAGTCACGTTGACATGATATTTCTGCAAACCCTTGATAAGAAAGCTTGGCGTACCGGAACCAAGCCAGTAGGCATCAATCTTCTGACCAGACAATGCTCTTATAAGACTGAACGGATTAAACACATCCTCCGAATACTCACTGAAATGGTAGCCATCATAATATTGACGCTGCAAAGATACGGCATTTTTCCGACTCACTCTGAACTTTCGCAAAGATACGCAAAAAACAAAGAAATAGCATCTATCCGCTTTTACGCACGTGGATATTTTTTCTCGAAAAGTATCATAGTCTCATTTTTCGCCGGAAATATCATAATATATTACTGACACATAAGTATTTACATTCAATGAGACTTCTCTAAAAAAGCAGAAAGAAGTATCATGGAAGTATCATTATAGACGTAAGCGGCTCCGCGTTTATACCATTGTAGACTTCTCATTTATTCGTACCTTTGC
>OWJH01000073.1_pt1 | contig 47779 bp, 39 predicted proteins | sample 1732621 | NCBI WGS metagenome assembly OWJH01 (sample SAMN05065735, study PRJEB22554) | human gut metagenome | biome: ENVO:2100002; feature: ENVO:00000062; material: ENVO:00002003 | host: Homo sapiens | place: USA
AAAAACAGAAAAGGTGAATTATTCATAGCCCTCACAGAAAGCAAAAAAGTCATATCGGGCGATACGGAATCTCCATCCATAAATTTTGAAAAACATAAAATATTCCTCTATCAGGAGGATTTCGAGCACTTTATGTCCGGGTTGGAAGAAGCTGTGAACTTCGTCCGCGCAGAACAGCCCCATGTGGAACCCAGACAGGACTATCACCGAACTAACGACGAGAATGAAACAAGCCCTAACCTTGACTTCGACATTGATTTGAACATAGAAGACATCAAACTGGCAGAAAAGTAATACATATACGCGAACCACCGTCAAGTTAAAAACTTGGCAGTAGTTCGCGTTAAAATTATATTGTTCAAAGATTCGCTATAATACAGCCGCAAACTTACGAATTTCATCCAAACGTTGCATAAACGCCTTATCTTTACGTACAATCCGCATATTGTATTTCATTTGCAACCGTATCAATGTTTCAGCATCCACTCCTAATGCAGTTTCAAACATCATTGCCGTTTTTTCAGTAACAGGGCGCAGTGTGCGTTAAGTTATGTCCCCCAATATTCGCAAAAATAGCGAACAAACATTTTACCTTATGACATGCAAACATCCCCGTACAATCTGCGCCAAACGATTTTCCGTTCTAAGCCAAACGATTTTTCAATCTACTGAGAACGATTTTCAGATATGCCGACATCCGCTTTACGGGCTTTACCGTGCCGAACACCAGATAAAAAGGAGACGTGGGTGTTTTCCGGAGAGTATTCTCCGCTTCTCCACCTCCCACAAACGGTTTTTCACCCGAAAAGGTTCGCTTCCTTCAGACTTCTTCTATATCAACGTTTTAAGGTGAACTTTCTGCCTTTACATCCTTCACCGGGATTTCACCGGGAAATGATACACTGCATACAGATTCCGATTTACAAATGTAAACCGACTGGTAATCAATAGGGTTATGGTGAAGGGCTTGACAAGGGCTTTTTCATGTCGTATATTTGCAGGCAGAAAACAGACCCTAAACACAGCTACTATGGATTTTAAAAGGATTGCACATAATGCCGTAAGGCGGTGGAACGAAAAACGAACGGCAAGAAAGACGATGGGTACGACCCACGTCGCTACACCGCAGGCGGAAACGCTCCCGAAAGCCGCCAACCTCGAATCCACCCTCGGCGGTTTCCTCGCCGAACGATACGAGTTCCGTTTCAACGTGCTCACCGAAGCCACGGAATTCCGCCACCTGTCTGATGAGGGAAACGGGACCTTCCGGCCCGCCACGGAACGAGACCTGAATGCCATCTGCCTCGAAGCACACCGCCACGGCATCGACTGCTGGGACCGCGACGTGGCACGCATGGTGCACTCCGCAGACGTAAGGGAATACCATCCCTTCCGGCTGTATTTCCAACGGCTCCCGACATGGGACGGGCGCGACCGACTGCACGACCTGGCCACCCGTGTGTCGGACAGTCCCCTGTGGATACAAACCTTCCACCGGTGGATGCTCGGACTGGCCGCGCAATGGGCCGGACTCTCCGACGGGCTGCACGCACATAGCACCGCGCCTCTGCTCGTCAGCGACGAACAAGGACTGGGAAAGTCCACCTTCTGCCGCGCCCTGCTGCCACCGCAGTTGCAGGCCTACTACACCGACAGCGTGGACCTCGCGCGTCCCGACAAGGTGGAAAGGCAACTTACCGAGATGGGGCTGCTGAACCTGGACGAGTTCGACCGCATACCCGAGAAGAAACACCCGCTCCTGAAGAACCTCATGCAGCTCTCCGCCCTCAACCTGCGCAAGGCGTACCGGCGGCACAGCCAAGCCCTGCCGCGCATCGCCTCCTTCATCGGCACGTCCAACTCGCGCGAACTGCTTTCCGACCCTTCGGGAAGCCGCCGCTTCATCTGCGTGCTCGTGGAGCATCCCATCGACAGCACGGGTATCGACCATGCGCAAATCTACGCCCAACTGAAAGCGGAACTGGAAAACGGGGAACGGTACTGGTTCAGCCACGGGGAAGAGAACGCCCTGAGGCTGCACAACGCGGCTTTCTACCGCATCTGTCCGGCAGAAGAGGTGCTGTGCCGCCACTACCGCGCCGCGCATCCGAGCGAGAAGGTACGCCCGCTTTCGCTGCCCGAGATATTCGCACGGTTGCGGCGGTTGGAACCCGGAGCGATGGCTGGCGTGACGCTGCCCAAGCTAGCTCAGGCCCTCGTGGCTACAGGGGTGCAGAAAGTGCACACGCATTACGGAAACCGGTACAAGGTGATGGAACTGTAATACCGAAAAAACATTATTCCAACACCACGCGTTCGGCTTCCACATGCTGACGAAGGAAAATGGAAGCCGACTCCATAAATTTGTCAGGACTTTCCGTGGTCAGGAAGCGGCACGTGCCGCTTTGCGTACACAACGTTTCTATTTCCGTATGACGTTGCAGGTAATCTTTCAGGCTGTAGGCCACGTATTCTCCCTGGGGGACGATACGCACATTACGAGGAGTATATTTCAGAATCTTGTTCAGCAACAAGGGATAATGCGTACACCCCAAAACAATGGTATCTATCGCAGGGTCTTTCCGGAGCAGGTTGCCGATGCGCTTTTCCACAAAATAATCGGCTCCGGGTGAATCGTATTCGTAATTTTCCACTAATGGCACCCACATGGGACAGGCTTCCCCACTCACGACAATGTCGGGATAAAGTTTCCGGATTTCCAACGGATAGGAACCGGAACTGATGGTACCCGATGTGGCTAAAATTCCTACGTGACGGCTATGGGTTATCTGCCCGATACATTCCGCAGTAGGACGGATGACGCCCAACACACGACGCGTCTCCCCCTCCATTTGCGGAAGGTCGTTCTGCTGAATGGTTTTCAAAGCTTTGGCCGAAGCCGTATTGCAAGCCAATATCACCAGATGGCAACCCAAGTCGAAGAGTTTCTGCACGGCTTCACGCGTAAACTCATACACGACCTCGAACGAACGTGTCCCGTAGGGTGTGCGGGCATTATCTCCCAAATAAAGATAATCATACTGCGGCATCAACTGACGAATCTCATGCAAGATGGTCAGTCCGCCGTAACCGGAGTCGAACACTCCGATAGGCCCCGGCTTTTCAGTTAAAGCAACTTTCATGGCTCGACACTAATGGGCAACTGAAGCTTTTCTTTCACATAGTTCGTCACATCGTCGGCCACCGCAGGATTGATAAAAGGACAGGTATTGCCGTCCGTATTGATAATATAGGCATACCCTCTTTCTACCCCTACGGCACGTATGGCTTCGTTCAACAAGTAAAGCATGTCGGCCTGCAGATCCTTTTCCGCCTGCACGAGCAACTTCTGCGACTCTTCCTTGAAACGGATACTCTTGGTCAACAGGTCTTGCAGTTCATGCTGACGTTTCAACAAGATATTCTCCGGAAATTCTTTCTGTCCTTGCAGGAACTCTGCAAACTTCCGCTGGAACTCTTCCTCACTCCGCTGGGCTTCCTTATCATATTTAGACTTCAAGTCTGCCAGCTTTTGCCGGGAAACCTCATATTCGGGCATAGCCTGAAATATGGCATTGTAACTCAGATAACCGAATTTGCCCTGCGTAGTCTGCGCCTTGACGGCGAAAGGCAACAACAAAAAAGACAGACACAAGACTAACTTATTCATTTTTCGCATCATGAACCGTATATTATTAACCGTAACAAAGTTATTCATTTTTATGTTCATACCGATAAAAAACAGTCTTTTTTTATCGGAAAACAGAAAAACACGATAGAAAATAAAAAAGCTCCTCCGGCGGGCATTTCGTACTGCCGGAGAAGCCTTTGTATGAAAACAGGGAATATTCCGCTTATTTCAAGCCCAACTTTTGCTTGATGTCTGCCGTCACATCCGTACTCAACGTCGTGCTGATATAAGGAATACCGGCTGAAACGTCCATGATATAGACATAACCGCCCTCTGTTCCTATCTGCTTGATAACGCCGAGCATCTTGTCGGAAATAGCCTGCATCTTCTGCTGTGAAGTTTCCTGCAAGGACTTTTGATTGTCCTGATAGCTCTGTTGGATACGGTTATACAAATCTTGCAATTCCGTTTCGCGACGCTGTCTTACGTTATCCAACAGGTTCGCTTTCTCTTTGTCGTACTCTTCCGACTTCTTTTTCAGCTCGTCCTGCATGCGTTTCAGGTCGTTCTCATACTGAGCCTGAAGCTGCTGGATTTCGGTCTGAGCCGTGGTGTACTCCGGCATGAGTTGGATAATGGCACTTGAATCGAAATGGCCAAACTTCTGTGCAAAGATGCTCATCGGTACGAGCAACAATGCCATTAAAATCACTTTTTTCATCTTATATCTCTATTTTTTATATTATTATTTTTCATATTGCATGCAAATGTACGAATGTTAGTTGGAATATCCTAATTTCGTCAGGACTTCATTGCTTATATCTATCTTCGGAGATGCAAAAATGATACCGGTATCGGACGCACGGTCCAAAATCAAAGAATATCCTTTACTGTCCGAGATGTCTTTCACTGCATTGTATATCTCATCCTGGATGGGAGCCATCAGGCTCTCACGTTTCTTGAACAGCTCACCTTCCGGACCGAAATATTTCTTCTTCAATTCGGCAGCCTCTTTTTCCTTAGCCACGATCTCTTCTTCTTTCTTGGTCTTCTGCTCCGTGCTCAGGAAAACGGCCTCACTCTGATAGTTCTTATATAAGGTTTGCGCCTCTTCCGTCAATGCGTCCACCTCGGCCTGCCATTTTTTGGAAACCTGGTTCAACTGCTCGCTGGCACGCTCGTATGCCGGAATATTTTTCAAAATATACTCCATATCGACCAGCGCAAACTTCTGCGCCATTGATTGTGCGCCCATTATCATGAGCAAACACAATAAAGTGAATAACTTTTTCATCTTTCTTCTGTTTTTAAATTAGAACTCTTGTCCCAAAATGAAATGGAACTGACTTCCGCCATATTGTTTAGAACCGAAGACATCATCGAAACCGTATGCCCAGTCGATTCCCAGCAAACCTACCATCGGCAAGAATATACGTACACCGACCCCGGCTGAACGTTTCATGTCGAACGGATTGAAGTCTTTCACGCTCGACCATGCATTACCGCCTTCGATGAAAGTCAACGCATAGATGTTCGTTGAACCTTGCAGCATGAGCGGATAGCGCAACTCCAACGTGAAACGGTCGTAGGCATACCCCGTATATCCGCTTGGAGTCAAAGAACCGTTGTCATAACCGCGCAAACCGATAGTTTCGGTAGCGTACGTCGTAGAGTAACCGGACATTCCGTCTCCCCCGACATAATAGGTCTCAAACGGTGACTTCTTATACTTATTGTAAGCTCCCAACAATCCGAACTCTATGCGTGTCATCAACACCGGACACTTCACCATACTGCTCAAGGCCGTATAAGTACGGAGTTTGAACTTCCACTTGTGATATTCAATCCATTTGTACTTCTCCTGCATCTCACGCTGATAACTTGCACTTTGGTAATTGTTCGCCAGGTTCTTGTAGTCCTTGTTGTCAAACAAAGAATACGGGGGCGTCAATCCTACGGACAATGTAAACTCCGAACCGCGACGGGGATAAATCGGATTGTCCGTGGAATTACGGGATAAAGCCAGATTTAAAGCTATATTGTTGCAAGAACCATTCGAAATAAGGAAATAGTTCCAGTCCCTCAGGATGTAACGCTGATACGAGAGGTCTGCCGACAGTTGGAAATAGTCGTCCGGCCAACGCAAACGCTTACCCCATCCCAATGACACACCAAACAGTTTCACGTAAGAATCCGGATCGAGGAAATTCTCGTAATAATTGGAACCGCTCGTACCATAACCATACAGATAATTATAGTAGCTGTTGTAGTAAGAGGAGTTGTAATAGTTATCGCTCACGTCAGTCTGCTTAGAGAAGAAAGCCGAGAACGACAAGGCGTTAGGACGCTTGCCTCCGAACCATGGGTTCATGTAGTTGACACTATACGACTGGTAGTACTGTCCGTTTGTCTGTCCGCTGATACTAAACGTCTCTCCGTTACCCTGCGGCAGGACTCCCCGACGAAGACCGCCCTTCGTAAATAAGTTGGCCAGACAGAAATTCGAGAACTTCAAACCGATTTTTCCAATCACACCCGTCTGTCCGTAACCTAATGAGAACTCGATTTGGTCGTTCGACTTCGACACCAATCCCCAATTGATGTCCACCGTACCGTCCGACTGAGAAGGAACGACCTTCGGGTCAATCTGTTCCGGATCGAAGTGTCCCATCGAAGCGATTTCACGATAAGAACGTTCCAAAGCCTCTTTGCTGAACAAGTCGCCGGGTTTGGTACGCAATTCCCGACGCACCACGCTCTCGTACACACGGTCGTTACCGTTGATGGCAATATGACGTATCGTAGCCTGCGGCCCCTCGGTAATACGGAGTTCCAAATCAATCGAGTCGCCGTCGATATTCACTTCCACCGGATCCAGCCGGTAGAACACATATCCGTTATTATAATAAAGATTACCCACAGCATCTTCATCGGTCGACGTACGTTCCTCCAGTTTCGTCTGGTTATACACGTCGCCTTTCTTCATCCGCAACAAATTGTTCAACGTTGTCGTGGGATAAATCGTATTGCCCACCCATTCTATATTGCGGAGATAATACCTTTGACCTTCTTCCACCTTCACGTACACGTCCACCGTCTTCTCATTATGAGGCGTCACACTGTCTTCCAGAATCACGGCATCACGATATCCCAACTCGTTATACTTCTTAATCAAGTTTTCCTTGTCTTCCTTGTACTTCTCCTCTATAAATTTCTTCGTACGGAACCAACTGCCGGGACGTCCTTTTTCATTGGTCTTCTTGAAAACGCCCGGAACGAACATCGTTCCTTTTATCTTCTTCGTACTCAAAGCATGGTTTCCCTCAATCGTAATGGAGTGTATCTTCACCTTTTCTTTCTTGTCGATACGAATATCCACAATGGTCTTGTCCGGTGCGGTTACATCGTCTCTCTGCAAAATCTCGATTTCGGCATTCTTGTATCCCTTTTCATCGAAATACTTTTTAATCAAGAACTTCGCACGGTCTATCATGTTCGGAGTGAGCTGGTTGTCTTTCAACAAACCGATGCGGTTTTCCAAATCTTCACGCTCTCCCTTTTTCACACCGCTGTAATTGATCTGCGATACACGCGGACGCTGTGTCAGCTTGATGCAAAGGTAGACTTTGCCGCCCACCACACTATCCGCTTCTATCGAAACATTCGAGAACAAACCGTTACGCCAAAAACGCTTGACGGCATCGGTGATTTCCTCCCCGGGAATGTTTACTTTCTGGCCGACCGTAAGTCCGGATAACCCGATAAGCATATAATCGTCATAGTTCTTTGCTCCCTCTACGGAAATTCCTCCGATAGTATAGGAACGGGGAATACGGGAATATTCTACGGTTGGCTTTACTTGTTTTTCTTCCGTTTGAGCCTGCACGGATGGAAAACCCGTACCCAATATTAATAATGTAAGACAGATGCTCTTTACTGTTTTCATACGTCGGTGTTGCTTATTTTATAGCCACTTGTTCACTGGTCTTGCCAAATCGGCGTTCCCGCGACTGGTAGTCCGCAATAGCCTTGCGGAACTCGTTCTCATCAAAATCCGGCCAATAGGTATCACAGAAATAAAATTCCGTATAGGCACATTGCCATAACAGGTAATTGCTGATACGGTATTCGCCGCCTGTACGGATCAGCAAATCCGGATCCGGCATAAAACGAGTAACCAGATGGGCTTCTATGGTCTCTTCCGTAATCTGGGACGGCAATAAGGCTCCTGTCTGCACCTCTTCGGCTATTTGCCGCATAGCCTGCGCCAATTCCCAACGGGAAGAATAGCTCAATGCGATGACCATCGTCATCTTCTCGTTCGCGGCCGTATGCTGCATACATTCTTCCAAGCGCATCCGCACGGCTTCCGGAATGCGGGACATATCGCCAATCACACGGAAACGGACGTTGTTTTTCATGAAAATCTCATCTTCAAGATGGTCGAGAATCAACCCCATGAGTGCCGCTATCTCGGGTACCGGACGATTCCAGTTTTCTGTGGAGAACGTATATAAAGTCAAGTATTTGACACCTAATCTGACGGCTTCCTCCGTAATCTTTTTCACGGTTTCCACCCCCTCCTGGTGTCCGGCCGTGCGCGGCAACCCTTTGGCTTTCGCCCAACGCCCGTTACCATCCATAATAATGGCCACATGGCGAGGAATACGCGCAGCGTCTATTTCGTTGTTAAAAGACATATTTTATATTATTACAATTTACACACTTAGGGAACAAATCGTAAGTGACCGACAACATCGTAAACGAATAGCAGTCCTTGTTCTTAAAACCACCACTCTTCACACCGTACGGATCGTGAAGTATCACCCCATCCATATTGGATACATCCAAACGGTCTGTTGTCGTAAAACGCATGCTCCATTCGAACCCGATATTCAACCGGGGCCTTACCTTAAACTTGACTCCGACTCCCACCGGGATGTTGAATCCCGCATCGGTCTGTACCGGCTTGGGCGCCAATGTCAGTCCGGCTCCGATTAACATATAAGGAGTGATACGACTGTATCCTTCGTAACCGCGCCCGATGCCGTATCCCCAGAAGTTAAATTCGAACTGGGCACCGAAATCTATCACATTGCGCTTAAAATGCGCCACGCCGGGCCTGCCCCCGTCTGCATCACCGCTTCCGGCATTCTCGGGAAAGAAGTCTTTCCCCGTCTCACCCGATATATGCCCTAAAGCCAAATTCCCTTTTATCGCCATACGAGGATTGAAGATGTAGCGCGCCACAACACTTCCCATGGCTCCCAAATGAGCAAACGGCTTGCTGTTGGCATCGCCCAAATAAAAGCATCCGCCTACGCCGCCGCCCAATTCCATCCGGTAAACGTCATCCTGTGCCTTGCCCTCCCAAGGGAAACCCAACCACAAGAGAAACAGTATTACCAGAACTTTCTTCATCCCCGTTGTATCTATATTTGAGTCTGCCCGTCTGAATCAACGGTCTTCAAATCCCAACTGATTCAACCGTCCGCGCCAAACCTCGTCGCCTGCGACAAGCCACACACGGTATTCGGCATCCACCGCGACAGACATCAACACATCTTTTCCTTCCAAATCGCCGGGCAGGACGTAAACCCCGTCGGTTTTCCAAGTCACCCCGTTATCCCGGCTCACATACATATTGTCGAAAGCCTTATGGGCCGTCCCGTCCAGTGACTTACCGCCCAAAGCCAACAACACCTCACCGTAACGTATGAGATTCAGGGATTGCAAACGGGGACAAGCGTAATGATTGTCCGGCGCGGCATTGAAATAAGCCCAAACAGCCGTTTCCTGCCCTGCGGCCAGACTATGGCTCCACACCATAGCCGCCTCGTCTGAAGGATAATCATCCATACTGCGGTTGCCAATCCATAACGTCCGCTCCAAGCCATTCTCTTGCGTATAAGAGACGGTGGCAAAATCCTGTACCGGCAAGAAAGCCGGAGTTTCGTCCAAAGCTTCTTCAAGCCATAACGCACCATCGGCCGAACGATAAATACGCCCGTCCGAAAGCGCATAAAGATGCGTCCTGTCGGCCACCAACAAACGTACACTGCGGTCTGCCGTACAAGCAGTCCAGTTCAGTCCGTCTTCCGAACGCATCAACGTACCGTCCACCCCGCTCATATACAATGCGTCTCCAAACTCCGTCAAAGTAACCACATCGGCCGTTGCACATCCCGCAACAGACTGCTCGGTCCAATCTTTCCCGTCCGACAAAGCTGTCGTAAACACGCGTACGCTTCCGTTTTCCTTACTGTAGAGCCACACGCGTCCTTTCCACACCACCGTTTTCACTGCTTCCGCAGCCGACCATACGGACGGTTCTGCTACCTTTTCCCAGGAAAACACTTCTCCGTCTTGTTGGTGTACATTTACCTGCAAAGTATAATCACGGCTTGCCGAATAGTCGGGCGAATATACCCGGAAAGTCAAAGGCGATGTAAAATCAATCGAGTCCGAAGTAGAATAAGCCTTCCATGCGTCCTCTCCCTCGGATACCTTCTTGTACACCACGGTTCCTGAAGATTCCACAGTGGCCAATACGGCTTTCACATCACTGTTGACAGGAAGAGAGTCCTTGTTGGCTATCGTCCCGTCTAACTGATTGACCGTCATGGGAAAGTACAAAGCACTATAAGAGATGGTATAAGTGGTATCACGCCCGGCAGAGTTTACCGTAGTAATCTGTCTCTTTACATTCCCCAACGTGAAACTGCTGATATAACAATCGGTACTCAACACAACCTCGTCGTCGTCCTTACACGAGCATATCAATAACACGGAAAGCACGGCTAAAGACAATGACAATATGGATTTCTTCATAAATCTATCAATACAATATTATTTATCAAGGTACAAAAGTACGCACATTTTTTACTTTTACGAAACATAGAGCGTTGAATTATGCAAAATTTCGATAAATCGAAGTATTTTTGCGTTCATCCACACGATTATACAGCCGAACTGCCTCGCGACGAGAGTATATGAACCAACAAATGGCCTTCCACCTCTGTGGTCCGTATCCGTCCGTGAGGCCATGACGGAGACGGGACGCCCTCTTTTAGAAATACCGGGGACTGTTCCACCCTGATTTCATCCCAAAGTCCGGCCGAAATGAAACTTTCCAACAGCCTATGCCCTCCTTCCACCAAAAGAGATTGGACAGACAAACGGTATAAATCATCCAGAATTTGCGGCAAAATATCCCGACTGAAATCCAAGCGTACGCAAGTCACTCCCGTCTGTTTTCCATACGGAGGAAGAACGGACAAAACATCCAGATATACACGCGTTTCCGCCCCATCGTTAAAAAGAGCAAGATGCCCGGGAAGGTCGCCTCTACGGTCTATCACCAAGCGTAAAGGAGATTTACCCGGCCACATTCGTAAATTCAGCGAAGGATTGTCGGCCAAAGCTGTCTGCCGCCCGACCAAAATAGCCTGATGCTCTGCCCGACAACGATGTACCAACATCCGGGTGTACGGCGTGGAAAATGCGTAAGGTTTTTCTTTCTCGTAGTCCGTGCGCAGGCTATCCATAAAGCCATCGGCCGATTCAGCCCACTTCAACGTAATATAAGGACGATGGTGCGTATGGAAAGTAATGAACCTACGATTCAGTGCCAGACACTCGGCCTCCAGCACACCGACCGTGACCTCGATGCCCGACTCCTGTAATTTCCGTATGCCCCGACCCGCCACTTTGGCAAACGGATCCATACACCCGACTACGACACGGGGAATTCCCTTTTCCACAATCAAATCGGCACAAGGAGGCGTCTTTCCATAATGCGAGCAAGGCTCCAGACTTACGTATATCGTACTCTCTTTCAAAAGCTCGGGATTACGCACAAAACGGATCGCGTTCACCTCGGCATGCGGTCCGCCGCAACGCACATGGTATCCCTCGCCGATAATCTTCCCGTCGTGTACAATGACAGCCCCCACCATAGGATTCGGTGCTGCGCCATAAAACCCGTTGCGTGCCAGTTGTATGCAACGGGACATGTATTTTTCGTCTGTTGTCATATACCAATCCGATAAAAATGCCTATTTTTGTCCGACAAACCCATCACAGAGATGAACGCTTCTTTCAATTATATTTTCGACCGCCTCTGCATGTCCTACCCGGCCAGTGAGGCACGCGCCATAGCCCGCCTTGTCTTGGAGACCCGTTTCGGCCTCACGCCAATCGACATCTGCATGGGACGGGACCGGACTTTCTCTTTAGAAGAACGCCGGGAGCTTGAAAATATTGTGAAACGCCTGTCGCAAAAAGAACCCGTACAATACGTTTTAGGACAAACGGATTTCTGCGGCCGTACTTTCTCCGTTGCCCCGGGTGTCCTTGTGCCGCGTCCCGAAACGGAAGAATTGACGGAGTGGATCATACAGGACGAAAAGGCATCCGGATTTTCATCACCCGACATATTAGACATCGGGACGGGCAGCGGCTGCATAGCCATCACACTGTCCCAAGAACTGCCGCAGGCACAAGTGTCCGCCATCGACATCAGCACGCAAGCCCTTGCCATCGCCCGGAAGAATGCAGAGCGTTTAGGAGCCGCCGTGGATTTCCGGTGTCAGGACATTCTGGACTCTCCGTCCAAAGACCAGGATTCCCCGCTTTGGGACATCATCGTCAGCAATCCCCCCTACGTCTGCGAGCACGAACGGGAGGACATGGAAGAGAATGTGCTGCGCTACGAACCTTCGCAAGCGCTCTTTGTCCCGGACCATGACCCATTGCTCTTCTATCGGGCAATAGGGGAATATGCCGTAAAGACGTTGAAAGAGGGCGGACGGCTTTACGTGGAAATCAACAGGGCATACGGATGGGAAACCACCCGGCTGTTCCAAAGCCTCGGCTTACGAGACGTCACTTTGAAGAAAGATTTCTACGACAATGAACGAATGATACGATGCAGAAAATGAAAGAACTGACCACACAAGAAGCCTTCAACAAGGCTGCGGCCTGCTGTTCCGGCGCGGAATACTGTCTTTCCGACATCCAAAAGAAGCTGGACAAATGGGGACTCGGTGCAGCGCAACAGAAAGAAGTGCTCACACGCCTCCAAGCGGAAAAATTCATCGACGAAGCCCGGTTCAGCCGGTGTTTCGTACGGGACAAATTCAGATATAACCAATGGGGGCGCATTAAAATCATGCAAGCCTTCCGACTTAAAAACATTCCCGACACGTGTTGCCGGGAGGCACTGACCGAAATCGAAGAAGAGGAATACCTGTGTGTCCTCCGTAAGCTTCTGCAAAGCAAAGCCCGGAGCGTGAAGGCTGCTTCCGACTATGAGCGTAACGGGAAACTCATCCGCTTCGGCCTCAGCCGCGGATTTGAAATGAATGCCATTACGCGTTGCCTGCATGTGGAAGAAGAGGATTTTACATAGTCTCTCGCCGTACCTACAAGCCCTTCTGGACTTTTTCTTCCCCCGGTATTGCCTTTGTTGCCGCAGGCGCATGTCGCCGGGTGAAGAGGTGCTCTGCGTACGATGCCAGGCCGACCTTCCACGTGTCCGGACCGTTTCGTTTGAAGAAAACGACATCGCCCGCATATTTTGGGGACTGGTTCCCATCGAGAAAGGAATTTCTTTTTTCCATTACACCCCACACTCTCCTCACAGCCGCATTTTGTTCGAACTGAAATACCATAACCATCCCGAAGTAGGGAAAACCATGGGACGTATGATGGCCGAGGAACTGAAAGCCACAAGCTTTTTCGACGGGATAGACCTTATCGTGCCCATTCCCTTGTCCCGGAAAAAGAAACGGCAACGGGGCTACAACCAAAGCGATTGGATAGCGTGGGGCATATCCGAAGCCATCGGCATCCCCACCGATACGACAAGCGTGGTGCGCACCAAATCCAATCCGAGCCAAACCACCTTGGACCACCGGCAACGGCGCGAGAACGTCCGGGACATCTTTGCCGTCCGGCATCCCGAGAGTTTGGAAGGCCGCCATATCTTGTTAGTGGACGACGTCATCACCACCGGAGCCACCATGCTGTCCTGTGCCGAGGCCATTGCCCGTGCCTGCCGCGTCCGCTTCAGCGTGCTCAGCCTCGCATGGGCAGGACATTCGTAAGAAGCAAGGAAGCCGCTCATTCCCTTAAAAAAAACACCAAACCGTTTTCCTTATTCAGAAATTGAATGTTAATTCCATTGAAATGACAACAGAAAATCGTTTTTAGTTGTATTGCGAGCCTATCAACTCAAAATTTAGTGTATTTTTGTAGCAAAATCCGGAACGGTATGAAGTTGGACCGGATTACAAAGTTTTTTGAATAAAAGGGCATGTCAGAAACTTGGTTTGTAAAACAAGTTAGCTAATTAAGGAATGAAGGATTTGACCTTATCACAAATAGAACGGCAGAACGTATTAAACAACCGCTTTGCCGTGGCAATAATCCAAGAACATCTTGGATTAGAGGCTATATACTTTAACGGGCAATATTGGCTTACAAAAAAAATGGTAGCAGACTTCTATGAAGTGGAGGAGCGAACCATTGAGCGTTATATCGCACAAAACGAAGAAGAGTTAAATCATAACGGATATATTTTAAGTAAGGGTAAGTTACTGAAAGAATTGAAATTACAATTTGCTCACGTCATAAATGTCGGGAGCAAAACCACCCAACTTGGACTGTTCAAATTCCGTGCATTTCTCAATATAGGAATGCTATTGACGGAAAGTGAAAAGGCCAAAGAACTTCGTAGCCTTATACTTGATATCGTGATTGCCACTATCAATGAAAGAACCGGTGGCGGTACCAAATTTATTAACCGCAGGGACGTCAATTACCTCCCTGCCGCCATACAGGAAGACAATTACCGCAAAACATTGACATCCGCCATCAGCCGGTATGTAATCGGACATACAACGTTCAAGTATGCCCAAGTTACAGATATCATTTATAAGGCTGCCTTCCGCGAGAATGCAAAGGAATATAAAAAAATACTTAGATTGGGAGATAAGGACAATGTCCGGCAAACCCTGTACGCAGAAGTACTGCTACTTATATCGTCATTTGAAAATGGTGTGGGAAATGCCATTTACGAAAAGTACAAGGCAACAGGTAAAATGCTATCAGTTGCCGATGTAGAACAAATAGTACAAGAATTGGAAGAAAACCCACTGATGAAACCCTTTCTGCATGACGCGCGCACCAAGATGTCTTCTCGTGATTTGAGTTTCAGAGATGCCTATCATGGTAACATAGCAGAGTACCTAAGGGCTGTTACTCCCGAAGAATATGAAAGGTTTATCGGAGAACAATCCGTAGATTTCGACCAGATTCTTAAAGAGAACAAAGATGTCCTCAAAAGATTGAAACAAGTTGATGATGAACAGTAAGGATATTCAATATATAGAATATGAGGAAGCCATCAACGTCTACAATCGGATGATAGACAATAGCGGTGGAGGTTTCGAGGGAATACGAGACGAAGGCGGCATACGCGCTGCACTTGATTTCGTGCAAGACGATACGTATTATCCCGATTTTACAGACAAACTCACATACTTGGTGTTTCGTTTCTGCTCGGGGCATTTTTTTAACGACGGAAATAAACGGATTGCACTCACGTTGGGAGCTTACTTTCTACATAAAAATGGAATGAATTGGCATGCCTGTGTTTTTATGAAGCAACTTGAGGCCATTGTTTACCATGTGGCGGCATCGCATATTGATCAAGACTTACTATTACGAATCGTACAATGCTTTATTGCAGGAAACGATTATGACGAAGAACTGAAAATAGACATTGCAATGGCTATGAACAATGGTTCATTGGGCATATAAGGCGAAGATTACGTGCTCAGCCTCGCATGGGCAGGACATTCGTAAAAAGCAAGAAAGCCGCTCATTCCCTTAAAGAAAAACATCAAACCATTTTCCTTATTCAGAGATAAATTGTAAATTTGCCACATCCTCACCTTGAAGCAATCTGACAAGCAGAAGCGGAGGGGTGGGATGACATATAGGAAAAGGCGTTTATCAGACGCTTTGTTCTTTTGACTCTTCAAAGTCTCGCAAACTTGGAATTTCGTCGAATGACAAAGCAACGATAGATGCCCATTGGGATATGTATTCATACAGTCCTCGTTGTATCCGTTCGTAAGCACGGATACAAAGGGACGGATTGTACACATATTCTGCGTGGGCTTCTGCGTTGCTCGTCCTTGACGAAATGGGCAATGCGAGACGCCTTGAAGAGTGGGACGAGCGACAGGTACAGCGACCCACGCTTTTTTATATATGGCCGACGATTCCTTGATTAAACGCCGCTCCGGGGTTGCATAAGGCACAAAAAGTATAAATATGGAAAAACATTATCATGATGCCTTCTCCGGCGCACCCCCTCTCACATCCAATGGCACTCTCCATGTGCTATCCCGTGTCTTATTCCTTGTACTCTGTGGCCTTTGGGGAGTTACGGCAGCCCAAGCACAAGACGACAGCTATCGTTGGGTAGAACAAAACGGAGTGTATACCCTGACCGGCACAGCCCAAAAAGGCGAAATAGCCACCATTAAAGTCGGTTCGTTCTATGCCCCGGATGATCACGGAGATGCCACCGTATACTTTCATGCCAGTGGCATCGATACCCAAAAGGACAAGATTTCACTGTTCTATCCGATTAACCAAGATGGCACAGGCAGCGACACCCAACACGGAGGACGAATCCAGGAAGGTTGGAATAATGTGTATCTGACAGCCCAACATGTGGAAGGCACCACCGCCAATGTACAAATCAGCCATATTATCCTACCGACAAACACGACCCACCCCATCGAAGCCATGAGCAACATCTACGACATCAACGGTGACGGCAAGTTGGAATTTTTAGGAACGGATTTCCGTTTCCATTCTTATCAATATCCGGGACTAATGCCTATGGAACAATACTCCATACCCGAAAGCAGAGAACACGCCCGGCTGTGCAACCTGAACAACGATGCATTCCCGGACATCCGCTACCTGGAGGGCGGAACCATCGCCATCTCCGCACAGGAGGGAATCTGGCAAACCATTGACAACGTGAGCGAGGCACCCTATCCCTGCGACTACAACAACGACGGGCGCATCGACCTGATGCACGACAACCGTAAAATATACCGCCAAGCTGCCGACGGCAGTTTCAGCCCCATCGAAATCATACCTGTCTCATCAGAAGAAGACACATTGGTATATAACCGTTGGGAATCACAACCCTCCTCCTCAGGCATAGGCCTGGGTAACTTGGGCGGCGATGTGGGCGTAGCTATCGGAGGCTCCCCGTCAGCCCACGTCGCTACCTTCTCCAGTAACCGGGAATTCTATAGCATGGACTTCAACAAGGACGGACACGCAGACCTGATTGACGAATCCACCGGCACCTTATTGCTCAACCGGGGCAACAACCGTTTTCTTCTGACACCACAAAACGGCAGACTATACCCACGCGACTTGAACGGAGATTTCATCATGGACTACATCTGTTATGATGAAGAAACCCAAACGGTGGAAAGCATGGTGTTCCAAAAAGACGGGAGCATCAAAAGGCAAACGTTGATGAGCAACCTGGCCATGGACAAACGCATTCATTTCTATGACTTCAATGCCGACGGCTATGTGGACGTACTGTTGCCTTTCAGCCATTCGTCAGCCACGGGAGAATATTGCTACCTGGTAATGGCCATTAACGACGGAAAAGGAAATTTCACCATCAACGAAGACAATACCTTCCACCGCCAACTGTTTTTCATCGGATGTGCCGACGTAGACAACGACGGATGTTACGACATATTGGCCTTGGAAAAGAATGCGGACCGCAAAGTCTTGAATGGATGGGAATGCGACCTTTATTGGCTGAAAGGAAGCAAGGACATGCTTTTCAAAGAAATGCCGGACGCATTGATACCCACCCAAATCGTGCAGTATGAATCTTCGGAAGAATTGAATGGCGATGCCGAAGCTTACGCCGGCGATTTCGACAATGACGGTTTCTGCGACATCCTGGTCCATAGCATGTACTTTGAACGCACCTCGGACAAGCTTCCTACTGCCTCAAACAGCTTCCTTTATTCTTTTAAGCAGGAAGCTACAGCCGCCAACCAATCCCCGGAGAAACCGGACATGCCGACCCTCGTGTCCGATGCCGCATCCGGAATGCTGCAAATCAACTGGCAACCGGGAAAGGATGACCTGACTCCAACCGCCGACCTGACCTACGCCCTGCGCATCGGTACCGCCCCGGGCAAAGGGGACATCTTTTATGCCTGCGCCGACGAACAGGGACACCGCCTGAACCTGATGCCGGGCAATATGGAGTACAACTTGGACAAGACGCTCAACGTGTCCGGTTGGCGAAAAGGGGACTACTACATCGCCGTGCAAACCATCGATGCCATGGGAAAAGGCAGCGCGTGGTCGGATGCCGCCGTCTACCGGCATGAAGTGGCGCATGCCCCATTCTACATCGCGGACAAAGACATCACGACTGCCGACACGGCCATCATGGGTTATGACGGCCCGGCCGACCCCTCACTTCGTTATAACTGGGATTTGGACGGTGGCACCATCATCTCTTCCGAAGCTTCAGGAAGCATCCTAAAAGTCGTGTTCGACCAACCGGGACAAAAGCACATCACGCTGAGCGTGACCGACGTGGAAGGCAATACCAGCACTCCCCGGACAGCCGACCTTCATGTCAGTGCCGTCCGGTTCGACAAAAGGAAATTGTCCGGCTTGTCCGACTCCAACTACGGTATACGGCAAATTGCCGACATCGACCTCGACGGGCAACCCGAACTGCTCGCCGCAGACGGTGTGTACCAACCCACAAAAGAACAGGATTTCGAAAAAGCACCGGGCATTTACAACACGAACCTGGATATCAACATAAACTTCGCATGGGACTACAACCGGGACGGGCTGATGGACTTCATCGGTGGCATGAACCTAGATTTGGTGAATAAAGAATTCAAAGACAACCTGATGCTCAACCAGGGCAACAGGCGTTTCACCGTATCTCACACCGTAGGCGAAGCCTTTACTCCCCAACCGCCTATAACAGTAGGTGATATAGGTTCTTGGAAATACCCCATCTATGATTTCAACAACGACGGCTTGCCCGACTACTATTGGCGGAACTCATCCGGAGATTATAATCAAAACGACACGATCTATGAGAATACAGGCGACTGGAAAACTTTCGTGCCTCATCCTATCGAAAACATTCTCCGCCCCGATGCCTATGGAAGTGGAGAATTTGACGGAACGACATTCGTATATGCCGACATCAACGGCGACAACCTGATGGACATGGCCGGTTGGAGCAAACAATGGGACGAAAACAGCCACCTTAGCAGCCACAAATTGGTGCTGTTCATCAACCAAGGCAACTTCAAGTTCCAAAGGATAAACACCGACATCACCCTCGATTATCGCGAAACCCAAACCATTCCGGTATTTGCCGACTTGAACAACGACGGCATCAAAGACATCATCATAGATGAGGAATATAGTGGCAATAACCGGTTCTATCACATTTACCTCAGCCGGAACGCACAGGTTGACTATGAAAATCCCATAGTAGTGGAAGGCCCCGTGGGAGTAGCCAAAGACCTCATCTTCTACGACCTGGACAACAACGGATACCTTGATTTGGTCGGCACGCACTGGAACAGTTGGCTGTACAATTACGGAGGAGGAAAGTTTGAGTTGCAAACCACCGATGACGACAACGGTTCCTATATGCTATTTGGAAAAGATGCCAACGGAAAGCCGCTGTTCCTGAACAACGCCGGCGACGACATGAGCACGGCCAACAGCCGCATTTCCAATACGCCACCGCACGCTCCGCAAGGCTTGCACGCCACGCAGGACGAAGACGGGTATCTCACCATATCCTGGAACGCTGCTGAAGACGCCGAAACCCCGGCCTGCCAGATGCGTTATAACCTGAGCGTGAAAAAACAAGGGGCTTCCGGAGAAGGGGCATTCATCATCTCCCCGTTGAACGGGCTAAACAACGAAGCCGCCCCTCTGCCCTCCCCATTACAAGAACTGACGGGGACACAGATACGCATACCTGTATCCGCACTGCCGGTAGGCAAATATGAGATTCAGATGCAAAGCATAGACAGATGGTTCGCCACTTCGGATTTCACCACCCCCTTGGCGGTGGAAATCCTCCCTAAACCGTTATTGTCCTTGCCGCCACGCATCTGTCGTGACAAATCGGCCACTATACGGTATGTCGGCACGGAAGGACGACAGATACAAGTGGACTTCGGAGCCGATGCCACCGTGCTGGACCACAGCGATGACCACACGTACGAAGTGGTGTGGAGCACAGCCGGACAAAAGACCCTTACCGTAACCGTGGACGGCATCAGCAGCGAAGTGTCCACCTATGTCAATCCGCCGTTGGATGCCACATTCACCCTGCCCGGAATCACGTTGGCCCACACGAAAACCAACTTTGAAATATCGGACGACATCTTCATGGCCAACCGGAGCGTAAGTTTCACCGTCAAGTCACAAGACGACGATGACTTCCATGCCCCCGGGCACTACGGCATCAGTTTTGAACGGAAGGAAAATACGAAAGAGGTACGGGCCACATTCACGCATACCGGACATTATACCGTGCGCATGACCGTGGAAGACGATGGTTGCGGAAACATCTACCAAGAACGTACCATCGATGTGCTCGAAGGAATGGAAGCCCCGCAAATCGCCTTGGTCACGGTAGACCCCACGACCGGGAAAAACCGGATTAACTGGAAGTTCAGGAACCTTCCGGATTACATTTCCACGGTCTGCATCTATAAAGAGGGCAGCCACTACAACCAATTCGACTTGATTGGCGAAGCACAACCGTCAGACGAGGGGTTCACCGACATGGCCTCCAACCCGGCCGTCACCACTTCGCGCTACCGTATCTGCCTGAACACCAGTTTCGGCATACCGACGGAAAGCGGTACGCCCCACCAAAGCGTCCACCTGACCATCAACAAAGGCATGAACGGCAGTTGGAACCTGATGTGGAATGCTTACTCCGGACGCGACATAGACCATTACCGCATCCTGAGAGGCACCTCGCCCGAAACGTTAACCGAAATAGCTACCGTTTCCGGCAGCACCCAGTCGTACACCGACCTCACAGCTCCAGAAGGCGTGGTTTACTATGCCATAGCTTATAGCGCTTATTACGAAGATGAATGGCAACCGATGAAGCGCAGTCTCGCCATGGCTTCTGCCCAATCGAACACAGCCAGCGCAGCGCAAGCCCAAAACTTGCGGTTGGCCGAAGAACTGGCCGTCACACATTTGGAAAAAGATGCCATATTGAACGAACAACAAGCCTACCTGCACCTGTATGCCCACATCTACCCGGCGAACGCCTCGTGCAAGAACGTGAACTGGACGATTATACAGGGCGAAGAACTGGCCTATGTCACCCCACAAGGACTGTTGGTCGCCCACGGGACTCAGGCCGGGCAGATTATCGTACGCGCCACGACCATCGACGGCTCACAACTGCATCAGGACTTGACGGTGGAAAAAGCATCTTTCCCCGTTCCGGTCGAAAGCATCCGCATCTACCCCGAAGACGAACTCTATATCGACAATGCCACCGGAGTGCAACGCATAGAACTGGCGGCAAAGATTTACCCGGAAGAGGCCACAAACCCGCAAGTCATCTGGAACATTATCGAAGGCAGTGAATTCGCTTATATCGAAGAGGATGCTTCCGGGCACACGTACCTCCATGCCACCCAAAACGGCAATGGCACGATTGAGGTAAAATCACTGGCCCATCCCGAGATACGGGATACCCGTGCATTCCACGCCGTGGGATTCCCCGGAAGCGACATCCGCTCTTCCCACGAAAACACCATCCGCATCTATCCGGCCATCGTGACCGAAAACCTTCATGTCTGCCACATGCCGGCCCACAGTGAGAAACAGATTTACGTCATCGGATTGGATGGACGGTGCAAACATGCGGAACAAACATGGGAAACGGACATCCGTATCCCATGCCACAGTTTCCCCTCGGGCGTTTACCTGCTAAAGGTTGTAACCAACGGACAAACCGTAACACGCAAGTTCATCAAGAAATGAAACCTTGCCCACTCATCTCCCTTGCCTCCCGTAGCCTCGTGCCCAGGACGGCAAGGGATTTTTGTATACCAGAAAAGCCCCGAATTTTGTGCGCCAAACGAAAAATCGTTCGGCTGAGAATGATTTTTCATTCTGCTGAGAACGATTTTGCGTGCTGCTGCAAGCGATTTTATGCCGTGTGCCACCTCCGCCACCCATACAACACCATACAATAAGATTGAACGAAAAAAGGGTTCACATCCTTCATACAAACTGTGGTTCAATCCATTACGGTGAACTTTCTTCCTCACAGCCTTCACCTGTCCTTCACGGAGATGTAAGCGTCTCCGCATGAGCGCCCAAAAGCCATAGAACGGTCTGAGCCAGACGTGAATCTATACATTGAAAAAAAGTTCTCTTTCCCCCGAATAGTCATCCCTTTTCACTATCTTTGCTATCGCGAAAATAGGATGCGGCTCGGCATAGCCAAACTTGAAAAACTTCGCTTTTCATTTGTCTCTGCGCTCACCTTTCACTATCTTTGCAGCACGAATTATAAACTTAGGACAGTTATGGAAACATTAGAGAAGATTTTCGCAGCTAAGTTGCTTAAGGTCAAAGCCATCAAACTTCAGCCGACCAATCCTTTCACATGGGCTTCCGGATGGAAATCCCCATTTTATTGCGACAATCGCAAAACATTGTCTTACCCGGAATTGCGCAATTTCGTAAAAATCGAGATAGGACGCCTCATTGCCGAGCGTTTCCCCGAAGCCGACGCTATCGCCGGCGTGGCCACAGGAGCCATCCCGCAAGGCGCATTGGTAGCCGATTTGCTGAACCTTCCGTTCGTTTATGTACGCTCCAAACCCAAAGACCATGGTCTGGAAAACCTGATTGAAGGCGAACTTCGTCCGGGCATGAAGGTCGTTGTCGTAGAAGACCTGATTTCTACCGGTGGAAGCAGCCTGAAAGCCGTAGAAGCCATCCGCAACAACGGTTGCGAGGTGAGCGGCATGGTGGCAGCCTACACTTACGGGTTCGACGTGGCCGCCCAGGCTTTCAAAGCGGCTAACGTAAAACTGATCACCCTGACTAATTATGAAGCCGTAGTCGCAGAGGCCGTACGCATCGGCTATATCGACCCCAGCGACGTGGAAGTACTCAACGAATGGAGAAAAGACCCGGCCCATTGGAACGGTTAATCGTCTCATCAACAGGAAAACGGAAAAATGTCAAAACAACAATTTGAAAGCAACATCAAGCCTATTCCCTACGCGCAGTCGTGCGTCTATGCCAAATTGGCCGACTTGAACAATCTGGCCGTCATCAAGGAACGGTTCAACGATCCGTCGGTACGTGCCATGATGTCGGGCCAGGTGCCGGAAGACAAGTTGAACCAACTGAACGAACGTATCCAGGAAATGACATTCGACACGGACTCCGTGAGCTGTAACATTTCCCCGTTGGGAGAGGTTTCGTTGCGCATCATTGAGCGTGAGGAACCGAAATGTATCAAATTTGAAACGGTCAATTCCCCCATCCATCTCAACCTGTGGATTCAACTGTTGCCCACTTCCGAAACGGCATGCAAGATGAAACTGACGGTAGGAGCCGACCTCAACCCGTTCATCAAAGGTATGGTGGCCAAACCGCTGAAAGAGGGTGTAGAGAAACTGGCGGACATGTTGGCCATGATTCCATACGGAGCTTAATCACACAAAGACAATATGGCAAGCAAACTTTGGGAAAAAAATACGGAAGTCAATCAAGAAATAGAAAAGTTCACGGTCGGCCGCGACCGTGAACTTGATTTGTATCTGGCCCGGTACGACGTATTGGGTTCCATGGCGCACATCACCATGCTGGAATCCATCGGACTGCTCGGCAAGGACGAGCTGCCGGTGCTGTTGGAAGAACTGCGCCGCATCCATGCCGACATCGAAGCCGGACGCTTCATCATCGAAGAAGGCGTGGAAGACGTGCACTCGCAAGTGGAACTGCTCCTCACCCGTAAACTGGGCGACGTGGGGAAAAAGATTCATAGCGGCCGGTCGCGCAACGACCAGGTCTTGGTGGACCTGAAACTGTTCACCCGCGCGCAACTTCAGGACATCGCAGAAGAAGTCAGAGTGCTGTTCGAAGAACTGCAAGCCCAAAGCGAACGCTACAAAGGGGTGCTCATGCCGGGATACACCCACCTTCAGGTGGCCATGCCTTCCAGTTTCGGATTATGGTTCGGGGCCTACGCGGAAAGTCTGGTGGACGACCTGCTTTTCCTTCAGGCCGCCTACAAGATGACCAACCGCAACCCGCTCGGTTCCGCCGCCGGTTACGGTTCATCGTTCCCCCTCAACCGTACGCTGACCACCGAACTCCTCGGATTCGATTCGATGAATTACAACGTGGTCTACGCCCAAATGGGACGCGGAAAGATGGAACGCAACGTGGCCTTCGCCCTTGCAGGCATCGCCGGGACGTTGAGCAAACTGGCTTTCGATGCCTGCCTGTTCAATTCGCAAAACTTCGGTTTCGTCAAGCTGCCGGACAACTGCACCACGGGGTCGAGCATCATGCCGCACAAGAAAAACCCGGACGTGTTCGAACTGACGCGTGCCAAATGCAATAAAATCCAGGCACTGCCCCAACAGATTATACTCATTATGAACAATCTGCCGTGCGGCTACTTCCGCGACCTGCAAATCATCAAGGAAGTCTTCCTGCCCGCTTTCGAAGAACTGAAGGACTGCCTGCGCATGGCGGCCTACATTATTAATAAGATACAAGTGAACGAGCATATCCTTGACGACCCGAAATACGACAACATGTTCAGCGTGGAAGAAGTGAACCGGTTGGCCACGGGCGGCATGCCGTTCCGCGATGCTTACAAGAAAGTGGGACTGGACATCGAAGCCGGAAACTTTACCCCCGACAAACGCGTGCACCACACCCACGAAGGAAGTATCGGCAACTTATGCAACGACAAGATACATGAGCTGATGGAACAAGTGTGGAGCGGTTTTAACTTCGCCCGCACCCGTGAAGCGGAAAACCGTCTGCTCGGAAGATAAGAAACACCACAATAAAAGGCAAAAAACTCCGTTTCTTTGATATGAAAAGAATACGGAGTTTTTTTATCTTCACGGCATTGCTATGCCTCACGGCCTGCAAGGAGGACGTACAAAACACCTACTCCAACTATCCGGCCTATTTCGTGTACAAAAACGTCAATACTGTACCGCAACTCAACGCGGCCTTGAACAGTTTGGGAGTTTATACGACCATCCGCCGCGACCGCGACCGTTTCCTGTTCACAGACGAAAGCGGACACACCACTCCGGTCAATGCCACTGCCATTGCCGGCAACTCTTCCATTCAAATGGGTATCGCCGGTTTTATTGTCGGCCTGCCCAACATCCCCGAACTGGGCAGCACGACTTCCCTGCCCGTCTGCTACGATTTGGCCTGCCCCAACTGTTATTCCGCCTACAATATATCCCGCGCCCTGCAACTGAAAGAAGGCGGTTATGCCGCATGCGTATCCTGCGGTCGGACTTACAACCTGAACAATCAGGGACAAATCAGTATCGGTGAAGAAGGGGTAAGCCTGTTCCGTTATCGCATCACGTATTCCGGTAACACGATGGTCATCAACAACCGATAAAAAATAAAAGAAAAATTTGGTGCAACCCCCGAAATACGCTATCTTTGCAGCCGTAATACACAAGTCCCCTGCGGAAATAGCTCAGTTGGTAGAGCACGACCTTGCCAAGGTCGGGGTCGCGAGTTCGAGTCTCGTTTTCCGCTCCAAGGTTGCTCGAATGGTGGAATCGGTAGACACGAGGGACTTAAAATCCCTTGGCCATTACGGCTGTGCGGGTTCAAGTCCCGCTTCGAGTACGAAAAAAATCGCAATCATCCGGCAAAGGAATGGTTGCGATTTTTATTTTATACGATAAATAGTAACAAGTCGTTCAAAACAAAAAATGAGAACTATACTTCTGATATGCTTTAGTCTGTTAGGTACTTTACCTACTGTTTACGGCCAAAACTCCATAGAAAAAGACCGCGATGCGTTCCGTCGCGAAGCCGACCGGTTCTTGTCGGCCATGCCCGACGGGTTACAGGAACAACAGACCCAAGCCATACTGCAAGCTATACAAGGCGACACCGTACCCCTCACTCGTATCCGGGCATCACGTAATATTCCTACTCCTTTACCAACCGACGTGAATGCCATCTATATCACTCCGGCTCTGCGTCTGTACACTCCCGTAAAAAAGAATCAAAGCCCTCTGCCTCTCCTCATTTACCTGCATGGAGGAGGATGGACATTCGGAAGTATTAACAGTTGCGCCCGGTTTTGCCAGACATTAGCCGCCACGGGCAATGTCATCGTGTTGGCAGTAGACTATCGTCTGGCTCCCGAGCATCCGTTTCCGGACGGACTGGAGGACTGTATACGTGCCGTAAAATTGGCTCGCAAAAAAGCTTTGGAATGGGGCAGCTCACCGGAACTCATTTCCGTCGGAGGAGACAGTTCGGGAGGCAACTTAGCTTTGTCCGTCTGTCTGCATAACCTGCAAAACGGGATGCCGCCTCTTCGCTCTCTCCTGCTTTTCTACCCAGTGGTATCTGCTTGGAACGACGCATCGCCTTCTTGGAAAACTTATCAAAAGGGAGCAGCATTAGACGGTTCGTTGATGGAGGCCTTCAATCAAGCCTACACACGCGGTCAGGCCAAACATCCTTTCATATCTCCCTCCCTTTGCCCGGACAGCCTGCTCTCACGTCTGCCCCGACTGCTTCTCGTGGCTGCCGAACGCGACATCTTATGCGACCAAGGGAAAGAATTCACCGACCACGTGAAACGCCTCGGCGTGACAGCGCACCGTGAAGTATTGCCTGGCACTGTCCATCTGTTCATCACCGTACCGGGACAGGATACGGCTTTCCGACATGCCGTGTCTTTGGTTGAAGATTTCCTTCGGCCTTGACGGATTCCCGTTTAAAGATATTTAGTAAATATACTTATTATAAGTTATTCCTGAGTAACGGAATGACTTATATCCGAACAATACACCCGATACACAACAAAATATACCGATATTTAAGTATTGACGAACATTCTCGAATGGGATAATTTTGTAACCTCAAAAATTAAACGTCATGTTACAAGGAAAAAATCCCATTCTCGGCATCATCCTACTCTTTTTCTTCTCTCTCCCGTCTTTTGCTCAAAATGCTTCAAATATATTGGAAGGAACCGTGCGCGACATAAAGGGAAAACCTATAGAGTTAGCTACGGTAAGCCTGAACAACGTCATAGGTTCCCATACCGACCGGAACGGACACTATAAGCTGACCCGACTGAAAGAAGGTACCTACCAGTACCGTGTTTCCTTTGTAGGTTATGAAACGGTGACGGGCACGGTGCATATCCAATCCTCAAAAACAAGACTGGATGTCACGCTCAAAGAGCTGAGCCTCAACCTTAAGAATGTAACAGTGACGGCACGGCAAGAACAAATGGGTTCTAAATCGCTTATCGGAGAGGACGCCATACGCCACGTACAACCCAAAAGCCTGAACGATTTGTTGCAGCTCGTACCGGGCAACCTGATTGAAAATCCGAATTTGAACAATCTGGGGCAGGCACACATACGCGAAATAGAAGATGACGACAACAATGCCTTAGGCACCTTGGTGGTAGTAGACGGCACCCCTTTAAGCAACGAATCGAACCTGCAAGTGGTATCGCCCAGCAAATTCGGCGCCAATTCCGGCATGCAAAGCGACGGGATGAGCGAACAGACGACAGCCGGAAGAGGCGTAGACCTACGCACCGTCAGTGCCGGAAATATAGAATCGATGGAGGTGATACGCGGTATCCCCTCTGTGGAATACGGTAATCTGACGTCGGGCGTAGTGGTAGTCAAAACCAAAGCGGGACACACGCCTTGGGAAGCCAAGTTCCAAACGGACCCAAACTCCAAACAAGTCTTCGCCGGCAAGGGATTCAACCTCAAAAGGGGCGGAGCTGCAAACTTCAGCGTAGACTGGTCGCAGTCGTGGGCCGATACGCGCAAGCACTACATGGGATACGACCGCATCACGGCCTCAGCCGGATACTCCGCCCAATTCGGGCCGCTTTCCTTTAACGTAAAAGGAGCCTTTTACTCTAACGTGAACAACCGTAAAGACGATCCCCAGTTCGAGGAACAACAAATACATTACAAAAACACCAACGTGGGCGGACGGCTTTCCGTGAGTGGGCGTTACAAGCCTGCCGGAGGCTTTCTCTCTTCGCTGGACTATAATCTCTCAGCTCAAATGTCACGCACGGTAGACAGCCACGACAATTGGGTGAACAATCCCGACGGACTGGTCACGACAGCCCGCGAACCGGGTGTACACGTAGCTCAGATACGTAATGTGGGCTACACATCGGCTTACCGCATCGAGGGCATCCCCGTCAACCTGTATGCCCAAGCTGTGGCAAACAAATACTTGCAAATCTCGGAAAACGACTATGCCAACCTGAAACTCGGCGCAGAATACACTTACGATGCCAATCGGGGTGAAGGATTCACTTACGACGAAAATAACCCGCCGCAAGCTCAAGGGGCACAGACTCTCCGTCCACGGAGCTACAAGGACATACCTGCCCAAAGCACCTTGTCGGGTTTTGCCAGCAGCCGTCTGCGTAAGGGGTTGGGCTCCATGGGGCTTATGCTGGAAGCCGGAGTACGCGTCAGCAACATGTTTGTAGACCGGAAACAAAGCGGAGGTATCAGCCACTTCCTCGTAGCCGAGCCTCGTGTCAACGCCACGCTAAACCTGTTGGACAGCCGGAACAATCCTGTTTTCGACCTGCTGGCCCTGACCGGAGGTTTCGGCATCTCCAACAAGATGCCCACACTGATGTACCTCTATCCCGACTATGCCTATTTCGACAATGCCAGCCTGTCTAAATACGGGACGGAAACAAAGGACCGTTTGGGATTGATCACGACGGACGTAGTAAAGAATACGGCTAATCCCGACCTGCGCCCGGCACGCTCCACGAAATGGGAAGCGGGCCTGTCTTTCCGCATCAACAGGATAAAGGGTTTTGCCACTTTCTTCCATGAATCCCACCGGCACGAACTGGGCTTTACGTCGCAACTCATCTGGCAAAACTATGACAAGTACACCGTGCCGGCCACGGCAACCGACCCCGTATTCGATGCCGCAAGCGGCGACGTGACTTACCGCGTGGATGGGACGGGGCATACAGCCCTGCGGACGAAGACCACCGAAATGTACACCTGGAGCCGGGCGGCCAACAGCACGACGACGCACAAGCATGGCATCGAGTACGGACTGGACTTCGGCGAAATCAAGCCCTTGCACACCTCGCTGAACATCAGCGGGGCATGGTTCCATATCAAGCGCAAAAATGAGAACATGCCCCTGAACTATATCAATTCTTCGTTCGACTACGTAGGCGTGCTCCCTTCGGGCGGAGGGAACCTGCGAAACCGATTTAATTCCACGTTCCGGCTCATCACCCACATCCCGGCCATCAAAATGGTATTCACCACATCGGTACAGGTCGTATGGTACGAAAGCACCCAAACCATCTACGAAGACGAGAACGGAAACAGCCGCTACTATCTCAAGTCTTACGAAGACAAGGATTACCTGGTAGTCGACCCCATGGGATACTACGACAAACAGGGCCACTACACGGCATGGAGCCCGGCCGATGCCGATGATGCGGACAAATCGCGCATCATGTACCGCACACAACCTTACTTGTACGAAAAGGATGTCATCAAGCCATGGGCGTTGCTGAGTTTCCGTTTTACCAAAGAAATAGGCCGTGTGGCCGAACTGTCCGTCATCGCCAACAACTTCACCAATACCAAGAAGTGGCACACCAACCCGCACAGCCTGGCCAAAACGCAACTATACCCGGACATGTACTTCGGAGCGGAACTGAAGCTGAAACTTTGAGAGCACACCTATATATAAACATTTAACAAACAGAAAACATGAGAAAGAAGTTTCTTAAAAATGGCGTCATAGCCATGATGGCCGTATGCGGCCTTGCCTTCGTGTCTTGTAGCGAAGATAACGACGAGGGTATGAAGAGTTACAAACTGACGGTCAGCTATTCCCTTCCGTCGGACGTGGAAGCGTCTAACGTGGAAGAGCTTAAGCTCATTTTGGGTTCGACCACTAAAAACGACACGTTGTCCTTGGACGCCAACCCGAAAGAGATAGAACTTCCGCAGGGACAGTACAAAGTGACGGTCACCGGCAAGGTGGCGGATGAAGCCAAGGCCTACCTCAGCGGCAGCACGTCGGTGGACCTTTATGCCAATACCCCGGTGACGGTCAATCTACAGAAAGTCATGCAGTCTTCCTTGATTTTCAAAACGATTCATAACTCTGGCAGTAAACAATATTACATGCACGAGAGTTATTTCGAAATCGTCAACAACTCAGACGAAGTACAGTATCTGGACAATCTCATCCTGACCGCACCTACCGGCAACCAACAAACAGCGAATGCATGGCAGGCTAACGGCTACGAAGACCTCTACGCCTGCGGACAAGGTTCCGTTGTGGCATTCCCCGGAAACGGGCACGACTATCCCCTCCAGCCGGGTGAGAGCGTCCTGATTGCCAACGATGCCACGAACCACAAACTGGCATACGGCGAGGATGCGTCGCAAGCGGCAGATTACGCAAGCTGTCCGGACTTGAGCAATGCCGATTGGGAAATTTATCTGGACTATAATGCCAATGACGTGGATTACGATGCTCCCAACTTGAAAACAATCTTCTACAACAACCAGTATATGTTTGCCTTCGGCCTGGGCGTATCGGGACGGTCTTACGTACTGGCCAAGTTACCGGAAGGCATGACGCCGGAAGCTTATGCGGCATTGGAGTCGAGCGTGATGTACGAACCGGGAACCTCTTCCACTTCTATGAGCTATCTGGTCATCCCCAGCAAATATGTGCTTGACGCAGTAGACATATACGATCCGGAAACAGAGAACCACTACCCCACGTTCTTGCCGCAAGATGATGCCACCGGTGTGAAAGGCAATCCGATGTATTCGGCAAAATGTATCCGCCGGAAAGTGACTAAAATCGAAAACGGACGGCCTTACTATCAGGACACCAACAATTCTGCCGCCGATTTCCTGAGCGACCAGCCGTTGACTCCGGGTGAGACTCCTACAAGTGTTGATGAATAATTATGAAAACTGACAGGGACGGGAGCGAATCCCATCCCTGTTTTAATCCGAAAAGAAAATGAAACGTTACGTCCTGTTACTGTCGTTGAGTTTGGGTTCTCTTGTCCAAATGCATGCGCAATCTTTAGAAGAGTGCCGAAGCGAATGGAATGAAAGTTCGGCTAATGTGTCGGACAATATCCGGTATACCAGTCTGAACCCCTCGCGCATCTCTTTCAATTCCTACAAAAACAAGGGTGTGGCCAAACTGGACTATACGATTGGACGTGGAAGTTACCGACCGGTGGATGAAGGCAGACAATCGAATCATCTCAAGTTTTATATGGGGGGAATTAAAAATCTGGGCAAGGTAGACGTGTCGGGCTTCATCAGTTACCGCAATTTACAAGAGAAAGACAAGAAGTGGAACTCCACCCTTTTTCTCAACCCCGATAACCCATTTGTGCTTTGCGATTCAGTGGCAAGCGACGCTACCACGGAATCTTTTGAAATGGGCATGACGGCCTCTTATGCATGGAATGAATCCTGGAAAGGGGGAATCTCTATCGGATTGACATTAGGAAGCCTGTCCGACCAGACAGACCCTCGCCCCAAAACCAATACCACCGTCCTGCCTATTTACGTAGGAGCAGAGCATCGGTTGAGTTCCCAATGGGCACTGGGTGCTACGGCCGGCATTTCCTTTTATAATTCGGACATCGCCTATACGTTGGTCAATCCGCTCAATAGCCACCGCTATTTCCTGATGAAAGGTATGGGGGACTATTACCGAATCTCGTCGAACGACGTGTCGGGCTACCAACGCGCATATAAGGGACTGAATTATACCGGTGCCTTGCAACTTGCATGGGAACCGGAACACAAAAAATACGGGAATTTCACGGAAGTCCGTTATACGCATGTTTCGGAAGAAGCTACAGACGGAGGTTCTTCCTATAAATTTTACGGAGGAGACTATACTTCGGATGAATGGATGCTTCAGAACCGTTTCCTTCTCTCCCCTCACCGTCAGGCACGTCACCATCTGGTATTGACGGCATCCTACCATTCCGGAAAAGGTATATGGCGGGACCAGAAAATGATGACAGACACCGAACACGGAAATCTGGTATATTACGAGACGCTCAGCAAATATAAAATTCAGGACGACCAGCGAATGACCGCCGGACTGGAATATCGCTTCGAACGATTGAAAGATGACAAGCAGGATTTCTTCGTAGACGCTTTGGCCGCATTCACATCATCTGCCTACAATCACCAGTTGTCCACCGGAAAAGCCAAACAAACATCTACCTTACTAACCACACAACTGTCTGCAGGCAAGTTCCTGAACATCAAATCCGCAGGTTTGGACCTGTCTGTCCATGGCGGTTACCGTATACCGTTGAGCCGCACTTACGGCAATGGAAACACCAGAACGGCCGATGAAGACATTTCTGCCGTATACACCCGTCCCCAATTCGAGTATGCCGCTTCCGGACACGCCTTGATAGGGGCTTTGGCACAAGTAGCTATCCCCCTTCCTAAGAAAATAACTTTAGGCATTTATATATCCACGGATTTCAAGTTCTATACGGACAAGAATGAATATGATGATACTTTCGACGGTACGAACCGTTCGCTTTCTACCGCAGGAGTATATTTGCAATTTTAAGGATTAGTTTTATGAGAAAAAGAAACATCTACTCTATTATCAGCCTGTGGTGCGTGCTATTCTTTTGCCCTACACTGCACGCCGAACGAAAAGGCTTTGCCGTCGTCATCGACTCCATCAGCTACCAACAGGCTCAACACGAACTGGCTGAATACATCCGGGCATTGGAATCCAAACAACATTTCAAAGTCTATACTGTAGTCGACCGGTGGGGTGTACCGGATTCTATCCGTGCTACTCTCAAAGGTCTGCATGCCCGGCCTCACGAAGCCATCATAGGTGCCGTCTTTATCGGTGACATTCCCATTCCCATGATTCGCGACGCACAGCATCTTTGCAGTGCGTTCAAGATGAGCCAGAAAATGCCTTGGCAGGAATCCTCTGTCCCGTCAGACCGTTATTATGACGACTTCTCGTTGCAATTCGACTTTCTGAAACGCGACAGTACAGCTCCATATTATTACTATTCATTATCGGCACGGGGAAATCAGCAAGTACACCCCGATTTGTTTTCCGGACGCATCCGTCCCACCGACGGCGATATACCCGGTTCACGTTACACCAAGCTCAAAGCTTACTTGCAGAAAGCAACGGAAGCAAAATTGCATCCCGAACGTATGATGTCCGTCTTTGTCTATACAGGCAGCGGCAGTCTGTCAGAATCCAAAACGGCCCATATTGACGAAATGGCTTCCATGCATGCCCACTTCCCTTCGCTCGCACACCGTCCCAATGCCTACCGCTACATGGACTATTCCGACGAGAAACTCATCAAACAAAAATTGATGAACGCGCTCATGGCGCCGGACCTGAGCGTGGCTTTCATGCACCATCATGGCGATTACGACACACAGTACCTCAGTGCTTGGCCCAAACCCTCAACTGCGGAAGAAGCACGCGAGTACTTGCTGCATTGCTACCGCACCTCCCTGAACCGCGCCCGGCATTTCGGATACGATACGGACAGTATTAGACGAAATTTACAAAGCCGCGACCAGTTGCCCGACGCTTGGATGGCGGAGCTGGACGACAGCGCTTTGGCAAAGGACGACTCTTTGGAAAGCGCCATGACCAACATTGTGCTGTCTGATTTCGCCCGCTACGCTTTCCGGCCGAATTGCAGAGTAGCCTTTTGGGACGCCTGTTACAACGGTTCCTGGCATCGTGAGAACTGCATTGCCAACGAATACATATTTCAACCGGGAAAGACAATCTGCGGACTGGGAGGTTCTGTCAACGTACTTCAGGACAAGTGGCCGGACCGCTTTGCCGGTCTGTTGGAACAGGGTGTTATGATAGGATTCCTGAACCAACTCAATCCCGATTTGGAAATGCACGTGGTAGGCGACCCCACTTTTGCATTCCTTCCGGAACAAGATCACTCTCTTAATGACCTCATCAGTTCCGGCAAGCAGAAAGATTGGAAAAGGTTGCTCCGCCACAGTCCCCATCCGGATATACAGGCATTGGCCTTGCACCAGTTACAAGAAAGCAAGGAACTCTCGGACCAACACCTGTTGAAATATCTGAAAACGTCACCCTACGAAAGTGTCCGCTTGGAAGCGTTCTTGCTCCTCCAACAACGGCATTCCGACGACTTTGTCTCTGCCATTGAAAACGCAGCAGACGACAATTTCGAATTGCTGCAGCGTTTTGCAGTCAATGCGCTTATCAAAAACGGTGATCCTCGTCTGGCAAATACGTTGGCCGGGAAACTCTGCGACGTAAATACATCGGCGCGAGTGGCATTCAATGCCCTGCAAGGCGCACAGTTCTTTTCCCGACAGAATCTGCTCCCCGCCGTAGAGGACAGACTCCGGCAAGTGGCTCCCTACGTGGTCCAACCCGAAACTTATGCCAAAGGCGTATTGAAAAACGCCGAAAACTATGCCGGAAGATGGGACGAAGAGATTGAAAAGCTGTGTAAAGGAGAAATGTCGCACAAACGTGCTTTGACACAAATCAACTTCATGCGAATCTATTGCCCGCCTTACCTCTTGCCCCAAGTAGCCGGTTATGCCGCCACGCTAAAAGACGATGAACTGCTGTTACCGTTGCTCGAGGCTTTGGGATGGCACCGCCAGGCCTATACTTCGGCACAGGTACTCCCCGTAGTGGAAAAACTCATGAAAGACACTTCCCACTCGGAACAAGTGCGCCAAGAAGCTCTGAAAACCTATAAACGATTGAAATAACCCTCATAGAACAAGAAACATAATGAAAAAACTATTATTATCCGTCCTTACTTGTCTGGCTTTTACGGTTCAAATTGCGGCACGTAACGGATTTGCCATCGTCATCGACTCGGTGAGTTATCAGGAAGCACGGCCTGAAGTGGACGCTTATGCCCGCGCCATAGAGCGCCTGCATGGCCTTAAAGTATACACGGTCATCGACCGGTGGCAGGTGCCCGACTCCATCCGTGCCACCCTGAAACATTTGCACGAACAGAAATCCGAACCTATCGTAGGGACTGTTTTCGTGGGCGACATCCCCATCGTCATGGTTCGCGACGCACAGCACCTGACCAGTGCCTTTAAGATGAACCAAAAGAATGACCGCCGCGAGTCGTCTGTCCCTTCAGACCGGTTCTACGATGACTTCGGCCTACAATTCGAGTTTCAGGGCAAGGACGAAGACAAGCCCTATTTTTATTATTCCCTCACTCCCCAAAGCAGCCAGAAAGTCTATCCGGACTTGTACAGCGGACGTATCCGGCCTACCGACACGCCCGAAAGCTCCCGCTACCAGAAGCTCAGGGAATATCTGACCAAGGCTGTAAGGGAGAAAGAAAGACAACGGGCGCTCGGACAACTGTTTTTCTTCAGCGGCCACGGGTATATCTCCGAATCCAAAACCGCCCGCATGGACGAGAAAGCGGCTTATTTCGAACATTTTCCCTCATTGGCCGGACGCACCAACCGCATCAGCTATATGGACCACACCGACCACAATCCGGTAAAAGAACATCTGATGAACGAAATGATGCGTACCGACCTGGACCTGGCCATCCTGCACCACCACGGCTATTTCGACACGGAATACCTGAACGGTACGGCTCCCATCCGTACGGTGCGCGAGGCTAAGGAGTTTATCATCCGCAACGTGAGGATGCACGTGGAGGAAGCCCGCGAAAGAGGACGTAATTACGACTCCCTGCGCGTGGTACTGGAGAAACGTTTCGACCTGCCGTCCACCTGGCTCGGCGACAACCCGCTGGCCGACAGCCTGCGCATTGCCGACTCTACTCTTGTAGCTAACGAAGACCTGCATCTGGAGGATTTCAAGATATTCGGCTACCGTCCCAATGTACCCGTCGTAGTGATTGATGCCTGCTTCTGCGGCTCCTTCCACCAGGATGACTGCATAGCGAACGAATACATCTTCCAGCCGGGCTCTACGGTGGCTGTCATAGCCAATACGGTCAATGCCTTGCAAGACAAATGGTACGATCGTTTCATCGGACTGACAGCCCAAGGCGGTTGCGTAGGAGACGTAGTACGCTTTTCCAATCTCCTGGAGTCCCATGTCATCGGCGATCCCACGTTCCGCTTTGCCCCCGTACCCGGAAGTGTGGATGTGGACGGCCTGCTGTTGCAAAATAAGGTTTCTTCTTGGAAAAAGCTGTTGAAAAGCCCTTTGCCGGACGTGCAGTCATTGGCCATCGAACAGTTGAGAAGAGCCGGTGCGCTCTCGTCGGCCGACCTGCTCCGCATCTATCGTGAATCTCCTTACGGCGTAGTCCGCTTAGAAGCGCTGATGGCCCTCTCTGCCCCCCCCGACAACCATTTCATCACAGCCGTGACGGAAGCCTCGCAGGATGCCTACGAACTGGTACAGCGCCAAGCGATACGCTTCATCGCCAAAAACGGCGACCGGCGTCTTATTCCGGCCCTCATCCGGCTGTCTATCGCCAATAATACCAGCGACCGTTGCAACTTTAATGTCATGACGGCTCTCGCCTGCTTCCCCAAAGAAGACCTGCTCGCCGAATTCGACCGGCAGTTCGATGCGCCATCCGTACAATACCTCGACAAGAACAACCTCCGCGGTAAAATCAGAAATACCATAGCCCACAGTGCCGACCGTCTGACCACCGACATCGACAAGGTGGTGAAGGGCGAAGCCTCAGAAAAAGACCGGACCTTCACCATCCGTGCCCTGCGCAACACCTTGCCGCACCACAAAGTTCCGGAGTTGTTGGTTTACCTGCAGAACTGCGGAGACGGGAACACTCAAATCTTGCTGCTCGAAGCCTTAGGATGGCACACCGTTTCCTGCCATGCCGCCGACATCGCGGCGACAGCCTTGAAAATGAGCGAAGACGCATCGCTCCCCGATGCCGTCCGACAGGAAGCCCTGAAAACCTACCGCCGCATCCATGAAAAGTAAGCTCATACCTCTTTTATACATAACCTTGCACCTATGCGCCCAAGGCGCATGGGCGCAAGTCCCCGACGGAAGCGACATGCACCTGCCGCGCACACCTTTCCGCCTGCAAAGCCGGGCAGAGGTACAGTTACCGCCTGCGGTGGACAATTCCACACGGAAATTCTTTCCACCCATATTGGACCAGATGGGCGGTTCCTGCGCCCAGGCTTCCGGCATCGGTTACATGTTCACTTACGAAATCAACCGCCTGCTCGACCGCGACGCACATGCTTCTGCCGACCATCGCTTCAGCTATCAGTTTTCGTGGAACCTGCTCAATGACGGACAGGACCAGGGCGACTTTGTAGACCAGGGCCTCTACCTGTCTGAGCGTTACGGCATCATGACCGAACAGGACTACGGCATCTCCGGTACCTACCAATTCAAATGGGCCACGGGATATGACAAATACTACAAGGCCCTGCAATACCGCACGCAGGAGGTGCTGACGTTTACCGACAGTATCCCCCTGATGAAACGCTGGCTCTACGATGCCGGTGACGGCAGCGCGGTGGGCGGTGTGCTCACCTTCTCGGCCATGAGCCGTGGATGGGAGATCGACGACGACTACCAGGGTCCCTCGCTCACCGGCTACCGCTCCTTGCTCAAAGGCCTTGCCACAGACGGGGCACACGCCCTCACCATAGCCGGATACGACGACACGGTCGTCTACACCGACGCACAGGGGACACCGCACACGGGAGCCTTCATCGTGGTCAACTCCTGGGGCACCCATAGCCACGACCGCGGACGCTTCTATCTCCCCTACGACTTTTTCCGTGATACCCGCGTGCCCGAACAGCAACTGGGCAGCACGGTGGAAGCCATCCGCGTGCGCATCCACCGCCCCCTCGTAGTCTTCCGCCTCGCGCTCGACTTCTCTTCACGCAACGACCTCTCTTTCGGTCTGGCCACGGAAAGCGACGTAGACGAACGGGGCATCATCGGCTACCACACCTGCCGGGCTTTCTACAACCAAGGGGGAGACTACCCCATGCAGGGACAATACATGCCCGGAAATATCGAAATAGCCCTGGACCTGACCGAATACATGACGGAAGAAGGGTGCGGCGGCGAAACATTCTACCTCAATATCCTGCGTGGTTTCAGGGGCAAGGTGAAAGGCACGGGGCGCGTCACGGCCCTCTCCATCGTGGACTACCGTGGGGCGCAGCCCCTGGAATACCCCTACCGTGGCCCCCTACCAGTGGAGCTGCGCGACGGCAGCAACCCTTTCAGCATCCGGACCGCAGAAGACGCTCCCGTCTCCGCCTCGGCCTTTCGTTACACCGACGAGGCAGGCAACGTAACCGACCGTACCTTCCTCCTGCGCACGGCCGAAGGTCGGCAGGCCAAGATACGCTTCGCCAACCCCGACACCGACGGCCAGACCATCACCCTGCGCTACCGAACAACAGAATAACCGGAATAACTTAAAAAGACAGAACGAATGAAAAAACAACTCGCACGCCTAGCGTGCCTCTCCCTTCTCGCGGCAGCCTGTTCCGCCGAGCACCCCCTCGCCACCGGCGGCCCTGCGGCAGACCGCATGGCCGTCATCCCTAACGTAAAGGGCCGGTGGACTTACTTTTCGATGGTGACACATACCGTGGTAGGCACCTGTGCCGTGACCGACACCCTCGCCCAACAGGCCTACGCCGCACGCACGGACTGGGACATCGCCATCGCCGACGGGCGCATACGTACCAACAGCGGCACCTCAGGGCCCGGGGACGGAGGCATAGCCCCCTCGCCCTACGACTATGAACATACCGAGCCGGACATGCCGGCCATTTTCCAAACCGATTCCATCCGGTAAATGGAGGACAGAAAAAGGGATTTATAAACAACTCGTATACAACGAGTTGAGAATAGGGAAAATTTGTGCGCCAAAACGAAAATCAATCTGCGGCAAACGAAAAATCAATCTCAAGAGATTGATTTTTCGTTTGCCGCAGGTGGCTGAATTGACTTCCTCCACCTTCTATTCTATCTGGTTTTACACGTTTTGAATCCAAGAGCAGACAAGCGTTACGTCCCGAGCATGGCTCCGGAACCGTATCGCCGCTTTCGAAATGTTCTAAAAAACATCAGGCCGCATTCTTAACGAACGCGGCCTGACAATCTTTATCGAATGCTTATTAATTTACACCATCAATGCTGCTACCAAAGCCAAGATGGCATAAAATTCCGGAAGGGCGGCATAAATCATCGTATTGGTCTGCACGTCATGTCCTTGAGCAATACCCACAATACCGTTCGCACAAATCTGCCCCTGACGGATGCCGGAAATCATACATACCAAACCGATTCCCAAACCGATACCTAACATCAACGGTCCCTCCGTCGTGAAATCACGCCCCATGGACATCAGGAAAGCCACAAAGCCATACAATCCCTGTGTGGCCGGAAGGGCAGACAAAATCATGTAACTGGAAGATTTGGAAGGATTCTTCTTCAACGCCCCTTCGGCAGCATTTCCCGCAATAGTCGTACCGTAACAACTGCCGATACCGGCCAAGGCAAACATCAAGCCCAAACCGATGTAACCTAAAATTTCATTCATAATGTTCTAAATTTTATTTGTGATTAATTGATTAATTGATTATTTGTTTTTTACTATACTGAAAGGCTCGTATGCCTCTCCTTTTCCGTCGTAGCCGGAGTTCTTAAAATATTCCACAAAAGTCAAACGAAGCGGGTGCACGAAAGCACTCAGACAAGACATGGCGATGTTCAACGTATGACCGAACACCAGAATCAGTCCGCAACCCAACCAACCGGGAACTCCGTACAAGGTGTCTCCCGCTCCGTCGCGTACCATAAAGGCCAACTGGTTGAACACACCGCCCAACATACCGCCGGCCAACCCGAGAGCATACAGACGGATATAGGAAAGTACGTCGCCCATCAGCCCCGTAGCCATATTATACGTGTCCCACAATCCGGCACCGATATTGGCAAAAACATTGCGGTGGAGATTATTCAGCAAATAGATACCGATGGCCGCCACGCTGCCGATCACAAGAAAAGACGTACCCGCCACATTCTCCGAAATCACTTTCATAAAAGAAAGGCCGCCCGTACAGATGAAACCGACGACAAGCAGCAGCCATCCCCAATCAGAGAGCGACTCCTTGAAACCGTAGCGTACCGTAGCACCGATGGCTTTCACCGTCATGGCGATGCAGATGTGCACCACGCCGATAATCAAGGCTAATAGCATTTGTTTGTCATAGCTCGTATCGCCTATCTTACCCACGATCATGAATTGTTTCATCCACTCAGGCACATCTACGTCAAAGAGGCTCACCCCGAAGAACGTACCCAAAACGGCACCGAACACGGTGGTGGCCGCTCCCAGTGTAATCACTAAGTTCATGATACCCTTCAAAGATGGAGAAAGCTTGTGTTTCAAGAAAAATCCCAAAGCAATCAGCACCAATCCGTAACCGGCATCGCCCATGCAGAAAGCAAAGAATAACGTGAAAAACGGGGCGACCAATGGCGTAGGGTCGAATTCCGCATAGTCGGGCATGCCGTACATCTTCGTCAGCACCTCGTACATACGTACGAATGCATTGTTCTTCAATTTAATCGGAGCGTTATCTTCCCTGCGCGCCGCACGTATCTCATAATAGACCTCCTGAGTGGAAAGGAAAGATTTCACTTCGGCTTCCTTGTCTTCCGGAATCCATCCCTGCAACACCATCAAGCGGTTGTCGGCCACTTGTTCCGTACCCAAAACCACGCGATCGAAAGCAATGGAGGTGCGCAATTCATCTTCATAACCACGAAGTCGGCTCACATAACCTTGCGCCAGCTTACCCATTTCATGTTCTATAGCGGCTATTCCTTCTTCCTTTTCACGTATTTGCTTCCGCAAATCCGCCAATGAGACATGAGGCAGACGCAACCGTTCGGCATCAAGTACCACCTCCTCACCCACCGGCGTAAGGGTCACGAAATAGACCTTGCCTTTTTCACGGGTTACTTCAGTAGCATAATACAGTTCCGCCCACTCTTCATTGAACGAACGTTCGGGGCATACAAAAAAGCCCATGGCATAACCGATGTCCGACAACCCCTCGACACGCACCGGATCGAAATCGCCCCAAGGCAACAGCGCAGCCTCATCCTTACGCAAACGTTGGAGTTCCGTTTCCTTCACCCGGCGGGCTTCGTCCATCTCATCCAAATGCAAAAGGATATCTGTCGCACTCCGGTCAGAGGCCAACGGTACATCCGTCGCTTCCATGGCCTCCAGACGGTTTATCCATGCTTTCACATGTTCCGTCTGTTTGAGTTTGGCCTCCAATTCGGATGTAGGCTCTACAGAACCCTCCTGTGCAGTCTGCACGTGCAATACCCCCAGCTCCTGCATCCGTTTCAAGAAAGCTTCATACTCCTTATAGTAAATAAGGAAAGTAAGTTTCTTCATCTTCGTAATCATGCCTCGGCCTCCTTTCTCTTCTCCTGAAGGGTCTTTAATATTTTCTGGGAAGACTTGGACAAGTTTTCCTCATCCTCCATGAAACGTTTGATTTTTCGTAACGCATCCTCATAACCGGGTATCTGCACCTTCTCGAAAAGGTTTACCTTCTGGGTCGTCTTCTTGCGCGAATATTCCAACAGGTCGAGCTTGGCCTGCACGAATTCCCTTTCTATGGCCGTCCGCGCCAGACCGCGCAACAAAGAAATCCCGTCATAATACCACTTAGGACTGCTGAACATACTGAACGGACGCACCTCCAACTCCACACTGTTCAGCACCGGCACCCGTACCCCGGCTATCTTTTTCACGCCCAAATCCACGTCTTTGACCCCAACTATCGTCGGGTCAAATTCGCTCCATAATGCAAACATCGCCTCGTAAGCCTGAATCTGCGCCTCCAGGTTGCGTGCCAGTTCCGCCGCTTCCGCCTTGCACTTCTTCACCTCCATGCGCAACGCACTCTCCTTGTTCTTGATGATAGGCAACGTACGTACACGCATCTTGAGTTGTTTTTCAAGCTGCTGCAACGATGTTTTGTTATATTGAAATTTTATGGCCATATCCCTCCGATTTATTTCGTCCAGAACTCATCCACCAGTTCCTTCTTGATGTTCACCTCTTCAGGCTTGAAGTACTTGGCAAACAGCCCCCAGGTCACATCGAGCATCTCCGTCGTATTCAGGTTCACGTCGATGGCCAACAGTTTGTCTGCATAATCTTTGGCAAAAGAGAGCGTACGGTTATCGTAGTCCGTCAGGTCGAACCCGTTTTCCATCTTGGTCTTGGCGTTGGCGGCATCCGCATACAAACGTACGGCCGCATTCATCACCTGAGGATGGTCTTTACGGGTTTTCTTACCGGCCACCAACTGTTTCAGGCGGGACAACGAACGGAACGGGTCCACGATGACCTTACCGATATCGCTGTCGCGACGCAAGAAAAGCTGCCCTTCGGTAATATATCCCGTATTGTCCGGCACGGCATGCGTGATGTCGCCCCCGCTCAACGTTGTCACGGCGATAATGGTAATGGAACCACCCGAAGGGAATTGTACGGCTTTCTCGTAAATCTTGGCCAAATCGGAATACAAAGAACCGGGCATGGAGTCCTTCGACGGAATCTGATCCATACGGTTGGACACGATGGCCAACGAGTCGGCGTATGAAGTCATGTCGGTGAGCAACACCAATACCTTTTCATTCTTTTCCACAGCGAAATACTCGGCAGCCGTCAAGGCCATGTCGGGCACCAACAGACGCTCCACCGCAGGGTCTTCGGTCGTATTCATGAAACTGACGATACGGTCGAGCGCACCGGCATTCGAGAACACGTTTTTGAAATAAAGATAGTCGTCGTTCGTCATTCCCATACCGCCCAAAATAATCTTATCGGTCTGTGCACGCAAGGCTACCATGGCCATTACCTGATTGAAAGGTTGATCCGGGTCGGCAAAGAACGGTATCTTCTGGCCGGACACCAACGTGTTGTTCAGGTCGATACCGGCAATACCCGTCGCAATCAGTTCGGACGGCTGCTTGCGGCGCACCGGATTCACCGACGGACCGCCGATTTCCACTTCCACCCCTTCCACTTCCGGTCCTCCGTCGATGGGATTGCCATAGGCATTGAAAAAGCGACCGGCCAGTTGTTCACTCACTTTCAGGGTGGGTGCCTTGCCCATGAACACAACTTCCGCATCCGTAGGGATGCCGCCCGTACCCTCGAAAACTTGCAGCGTCACTTCGTCACCGGCAATCTTCACCACCTGGGCCAGCTTGCCGTCTACCATAGCCAATTCGTCGGCTCCCACGCCCGTAGCCTTCAAGGTACAAGTGGCCTTCGTGATTTGACTGATCTTCGTATATATCTTTTGAAATGCTTTTGTTGCCATAACTTTCCTGATTAATTATTGCCTTTCTGCCACCATCTCACGAATCTGGCGTTTATAGTCTTCGAACTTCTCACTCTTGAATTCCGCGTAGTTCATCTGCTTGCACAGGTTGATGAGTTTCTTGAAATAATCCATGACTTCAAGGAAACCGTCGAACTTGTACTCGGCACGGCAAATGTCCACCACCAGATTCAGGATGTCTTCTTGCCGTTCCATCGGTGTCACGGCATCCACCTCGTCGAAAGCGTCCTGCTGCAGAATCACGTAGTCGATGACTTCCGACTTCCAGAATATCACGTGATACTCCACAGGTACGCCATCGTCACCCAAGATATTAATCTGCTCGGCAATCTCCTTTCCTCTCAAAAGGCGTGTCTTGAGTTCGTTCACTTTCGCTGTCCATTCGCCATTAATGCGCTTCGATATATATTCTTCAAACTCGGGATATTCGATATACTTGGAATAAGAATCTATCGGGTTCACGGCCGGATAACGTTTCTTGTCCGCACGGTCCTGCTCCAACGCATAAAAGCAACGCGCCACCTTCTTTGTATTTTCCGTCACCGGTTCCTTCAAGTTACCGCCGGCCGGCGACACCGTACCGATGAACGTAATGGAGCCCACTTCGCCGTTGTTCAAGTACACATAGCCTGCACGACCGTAGAAGTTGGAAATGATAGCGGACAAATCCATCGGGAAGGCATCCGGTCCCGGCAGTTCCTCCATACGGTTGGACATCTCGCGCAAAGCCTGTGCCCAACGTGAAGTGGAATCGGCCATCAAGAGGACGCGCAATCCCATAGAACGATAGAACTCGGCAATCGTCATGGCCGTATATACCGATGCCTCACGGGCAGCCACAGGCATGTTGGACGTGTTGGCGATAATGATGGTACGTTCCATCAACTTGCGTCCCGTATGCGGGTCCACCAGTTCGGGAAACTCCGTAAAGATCTCCACCACCTCGTTGGCACGCTCTCCGCAGGCGGCAATGATCACGATATCGGCCTCGGCCTGCTTGGAGATGGCGTGCTGAAGCACCGTCTTGCCCGTACCGAACGGCCCCGGAATAAATCCCGTGCCCCCCTCTACAATAGGATTCATCGTATCAATGGTACGTACGCCCGTCTCCAACAGTTTGAAAGGACGCGGCTTTTCCTTATAATTGGTCATGGCCACTTTCACCGGCCATTTCTGCACCATGGTTACGGCAATGTCCTCACCGTCCTCTCCCGTCAACACGGCTACCGTGTCTTCGCACAAGTAGTCACCTTCCGGAACGATGCTTTTCACCGTAGCCATCCCCTCCATGGCTATCGGTGCCATGATTTTCAGGGGCTGGTAGTTTTCCTCCACCTCGCCCAACCAAGCGGAAGCCCCAACCTTGTCTCCGGGTTTCGCGATGGGCTTAAAATGCCATTTTTTGTCTTTATCCAACGGATAAGTGTACTGTCCGCGACGCAGGAATACTCCCTCCATCTTGTCCAAGTCGTTCTGCAAACCGTCGTAGTTCTTGGAAAGCATACCCGGCCCCAACGTCACCTCGAGCATGTGCCCGGTAAATTCAGCCTCAGCCCCGACTTTCATACCCCGGGTACTTTCAAACACCTGCACGTATGCGTTCCGACCGACCACCTTAATCACTTCGGCCATCAGACGGTCTCCGCCTGTCGTGATGTAGCAGATCTCATTCTGCGCCACCGGGCCGTCCACTTGAATGGTCACGATATTGGAGATGACTCCAATCACTGTACCTCTTGTTGCCATATCATTATTTTCTTTTTTTATTTCTTAAATTCTTGGGGAATCTCCACCTCGTTCTTCAACTGCTCCACCAGACTGCGGAAGACTTTCCCGCCCCGCTCCTTGTCGATATGCGTCCACCGCTCTATGATGTCCAGCTTAATGAGAAAGGCAAACAGGCGTTCTACTGAAAAATAACAGAAGAAAGTCCTATCTTCCAACCATTCCCATTTCAACAAATCCAGTTTACGTTCTTTCTCTACCGGGTCAGACATCTCATGGATGCGTATCACGTCGTCCATATAATCCAGTTCCGTACCCAAACCGAAATCCCGTGCTCCCGAAACGGCCAAAGCTTTCGTCACTACATCGTCGCCTACCAAATAAAAGGCCGGATTGAATCCATACTTCCGGGCCGTAAGGGCTATCAGGATATTGTTCACATTCCGGTTGAATGCAAACCAATCCGCTGTAAAACGATTCTTGAACGTGCCCGCATAACGATAATATGCCGCCAAAAGGACATCTTCCGGCAAACGTTCCTGTACTTCTTTCAAGGAAGCATACTCTGCCATGAACTCGTAAAAATAAGCAGGCAACACACGGCCTTGCTCATCACCGGTCTTCACCTTCTCCATGGCTTCGGGCCACGCTTCACGCGGAAACATCGCCCGTTCGTCGAACGCCGCCCCGTCTCCCTCGGCCAACCATGCCAACAAATTGCGATGGTCATAACGCAAGAAAAACAAAGCCACCAACTTTTTATCTGTCTCGGAAAGTTGCGGCCAATAGTCCTCTTTGAAGTCCGCCACCGTAAAATTCAGTTTGGCATCATCGGGAGACACATCGGGCATACTTGCCACCAAACCATAATAATTTTTCATGCAGATGGATTTAGAAGAGCATTTCTATCAATTTCGGACGGAGGAAATCCTTGAAATAAGCTACAAATTCCTCTTCACCGAAATTCACCTTATAAGAACCGTCGGACGGAGATACCGAAAACGCGGCCGCTTTTCCGTTCACTTTCTCTATCTTCACTCCTTTATCCAACAAGTCTTTCGCATGGGCACGGAAGTAAGCGGTAAGCCCGTCGGCATCCGAAGCGGAAATCACCAAATCTTCGCCCGAAGCCCAATTCTTGGCCACAGCCACCATAAAGTTACCCATGAAATCCTTATTGCCCATAAGCTCCTTCACCGTATCCTTTACCAGTTTGTCGGAAACGACATTCACAATCTCCGATTTCAATGCACTCAAAGCCTGCCCCGCATACAGTTTCAATTCTGATTTCGTATTGGCATCCAGCTCCTGAGCCTGCTTATGCGCCTTATCCACGATTTCATCCGCCTCTTTTCGAGCATCCGCCACTAATTTATCGGCTTCGGCCTTTGCTTTTTCCACCAGGCGCATACCTTCGGCATTCCCTTTTTCTACCCCTTCGCGATAAAGCTTATCGGTCAATTCTTGAATCTTTTCCATTGTATTTCTCCGTTTATCTATTCGCTATTTTTCATTTTGTGCACTAAAAGTAGACATATTTTCCGGTATAGCAAAGACAAGAGAAAGAACATTTTCATCTATTTAAGAAAAACATGTTGAATAGCATAGAAATAGCGAGAAAAAAGACATTACTATTAAATATTATCCACCTTTTTAGGGCTTATACGCAAATAAAGCCTTATCTTAGCTGTATGTTTTTCATAAAGACTGTGCATGAAGCCGTTTAAAAATTACATCGCTACGTGGTTTTACCGCGAGTCACACGAGGAAGCCAGTTACTATCCGCAAGCAGGCGGAAGAGGTGACTCTGCTCTGCTCCATTCTGTGTATATGCAGATACAAGTGCCATTTTTCACCACTTTCCGGCATTATAACCCGGAAGCCGAACTGTTGTTCTTCACCAACCTTGAAGCAGACCAGCTTCCGCCATTTCTTACGGAACTGTTCCAAAGGACGAGAACGGAAGTCGTCACCCTCCCCTACCGGAACCGTCCCCCAAAAGGATGGTACAAAGCCTGGATGAACCAATTCTATGTATACGACATCTTCAAGGAAATGGAGAGACGCATGCAACTTGGCGACACGTTGTTGGTCTGTGATGCGGACTGCTTATGCCGCACGCCACTGCACAGCCTCTTCCAAAGCATACGCACAGATGGTAGTGCCCTATATGACTTGGGCTGTCCTCAGGGATTCTCCATCAACGGTACCACATTAGCACAAATGGAGGAATTCTACACGTCATGCTATGGCGAACGCCCTTCTTCTCCTATGGCATATTACGGAGGAGAATTCATCGGCTTAAGAGCTGACGCTGTGCACGGCGTCAACCGGGAATTTCCGGTTGTATGGCAATTTAACTTCAACTTGCCGGCCGATACAGCACGCCTCCACGAAGAGGCTCATATCTTCAGTGTTTTGGCCGAACGCCTACATCTGCGTTATGCCACAGCCAACCGCTATGTAAAACGTCTTTGGACCACTCCGATATATAATAATCCTAAAATCCGCAAGCAATCTCAATGGCAATCTCAATTGCAGTAAAGAGCTTGAA
>OWJH01000077.1_pt1 | contig 46286 bp, 27 predicted proteins | sample 1732621 | NCBI WGS metagenome assembly OWJH01 (sample SAMN05065735, study PRJEB22554) | human gut metagenome | biome: ENVO:2100002; feature: ENVO:00000062; material: ENVO:00002003 | host: Homo sapiens | place: USA
TTCTGCTCCTCCTGCTTTCTAACGAGTTCAGCCGCACTGCTTTTCACCTTTTTGATGGCGGCCTCTCCTTTTTGAGCAGCTTTTTCAATGGATTTCAGAGTTTCTCTTTCGATCTCTCGGATCTTTGCCGCCCCTTCATTCTTGAGTTCAAGCGCTTTCAGAACATCACGGTACAGTTCATTGGTCTGCAGCTCGGCCATTACGGGGTCACGATACAAATGCAGATAAGCCTTGACCGGAATAGGACCGGCATTCGTGCTCTCCTTCCATTCGTCAGGAACTGCAATCGCAGAGATCCCCAAGACAGGATCCTTATGTGCAATCGAATCGCACAGGGCCTGTTTGTGCCGCTGCAGGTGAGCTTTGACAGCTCCTTCTTTAAGGCTCAGAAACTGGATGTACTTCAAATTGAGGTTGATGGCCGTCTGTGTGTTGTAAATGCTCTGAAAGCCGCGATCTGTCACCAGAATGTTGTTGGTTAGATCCAAACCGGCAAACTTCATGCGCAGATAAATCTCCGGGAGAATTGTCTGATCGTTGATGGATCCGTCGTAGCTGCAGGCGAAGACCACATCTCCTGTGGCATGGTCGCATACCGTCATATAGTTGACCTGCCGGAGCTCCGGATTCTGTTTGGCATGTCCCCAAGCTGCCGCATTGATGGTGTTTGAATATGTGGAGATGCTCGTACTGTCAAAAGACAGAGTAACGGGCGAGTCGCTGTGTTTGCACGCGCGGTCGTAACGCAGTTTGTAGTAACGCTCAAGCTGCGGCTGCGTGATGTTTGAGAGCATTTCGGATATTCGCCGACCGTCAAGCGGCTGAACCTCAGGCAGCCAGACTTGCGGGAGCCAATCCTCGAAAGTCATCATTGCCCCGCCGCCGTCGAGCTTATAAACGCTGAGAGCGAACAGAATTCTTGCGGTTTGTTCGCCAAACACACTTCGAAGATCTTCGTAAATGCCGGTATTTTGGCCAAACTGCCAGGCGGCATACGACACACCGATGCGCACGGTGTCACAGCTCCAGGAGATGTCGGTCGATTCCGGCTTCTGCACAAAAGCTTCAGAGAAGTTTTCTTCAGAAATCAGTTCATGATCGCCCCAAAACACGGTTTGATGAGCGTATTGCGGGAACTTATCAACAAAGTTCTTTGAAAGCCGGATGGAACCGTCGTCGAGCAGCCGGCCGACTTGCACCTTTGACTCAACGAAAGAACGTTTCTTCACTGAATCCCATCGATTGCGGTACGCCCTGATGTAGATGCGGCCGGCCTTGTCCTTGGAGGACATAAGCGCCCAGAGTTTGCCTTCGGAATCCAGTAATTTAGTCATGATAGATATGCCTAATAAAATATGTATCTATTATACAGGAAATAAAAATTCCTGCAATCTCAATGTCAGAAAAATTGCAGGAATTTCAGAATGAGCTAAAAAACATTCAAGGCTGATTTGATGAGCCTCAACCTCTTAAAGATCTAGTACTCCGGGAGTTTGGGGACAAAGTTACCTCACTCTCCGACGGTCAGTCCATCGCGACCATGCAGTGGCGCCACGAAATGAATGATCTCACGAAGCGTATGGGTGAACTGCGCGACAGTCCTGCCGGCATCGGTGCTTGGGCGCGCCTCTATGGCTCCGAGCAGGAGTACGGGAAGAAGAATGTCACTTTGCGAAGCACCTCCGTCCAAGTGGGTGCGGACTATCAAATCGGCGAGTGGACTGTGGGCGGCGCTTTCAGCTACACGAACGGCTCAGTCGACTATGCCCAGGGATCAGGAGATGCGGACACATACGGTTTTGCAGCCTATGGTTCTTGGTTCGCTCAGAACGGCATGTTCCTTGACTTGATTGCCAAGTACTCGCGCCTTTCAAACGACTTCGAAATCGCAGATATGAAGGGCTCTATTGACAACAATGCCTATTCATTCTCGGCAGAGTTCGGCTGGCGCTTCGACCTCGCTAAGACTGTGTTCGTTGAGCCGCAGGTCGAACTGACGTACGGTCGCATTCTCGGTGACAATGCCACGGCTTCGAATCAAGTCCGCATCGAGCAAGAGGACTTTGACTCCCTGCTCGGCCGTGTAGCTCTGCGTGCCGGCTTCAAGTGCCCGAACGACCGCGGAACGGTTTATGTCCGTATTTCCGGCGTGCATGACTTTAAGGGAGAATCCGACGTACGCTACTCGAGCAGCAAAGCCTCGACCACCGTGCACGACGACATTGGCGGCAGCTGGGTCGAGTATGCACTCGGAGCAAACGTGAACATCACGCCTTCAACCTACACTTATGTTGACCTCGAACGGACGTCCGGCAGTGATGTGAAGGAAAACTGGCGTTGGAACATTGGCTTGAGAACTGTGTTCTAAAGCCGTTTGGTCTTTTAATTCGCTTCAAAAACGGCGGCTTTTCCCAGCCGCCGTTTTTGTATTCAACACTCGAACAGAGAACCAGTATTCATATCTGTTTTCGATCTCATATTTTGTAATGTATCGATCTACATATATGAGCCATATACATCATCGCTTCACGAAAAGAAGTCTTTCTGACGCTTTCCTTCTTGAGTTGTTTTTCAAGACACGCAGACTGATCTCCTCAGAGGTTCTTCAGAGACATTCAGGGGTGTTCTGCAAACTTTGTGAAACGTGGTTTACATCAACTCAACGAGATTTGACCGTTGTGCGTGAGAGCGAGACTTTCCTAGACTTTGACATGAGTTAATAGGGAAGTGGTTACTCACTTTACCTGCCCGCGAAAGGAGAACTCATGATGAAGCTTTCTGTTTTTTGTCTCGCCGTCACCATGGCTCTCGCCAGCATGAGTGTGCAGGCCTATACAGCCGGCACTTATGAAGCAGAAGCAAGCGGTTTAAATGGACCTATCAAAGTCCAAGTCACCGTAACCGCAGACGCCATCACTGCCGTCAAGGTGCTTGCACAAAGGGAAACTGACGGTATCGGTTCGAAAGCCATTGAATCCATGCCTGCAGCTTTTGTGAAAGCAAACGGCACAAACGTCGATACTGTCTCTGGTGCAACCGTCACTTCCGATGCGCTCAAACTTGCCGTTGGTGCGGCATTGGCAAAGGCTCGCGGCGAAGCGACTGACAAAGTTGAATTTAAGCCCGGTACTTATAAGGCCCGTGCGTACGGCAACAACGACTATCTCAATGTGGAAGTGACGGTCGATAAAGACCGAATCACTTCGATCAAAGTGCCTGAGCACCATGAAACAATCTTCATGGGCGAAATGGCTATCGAGAAGCTGACAGACGAAATACTCAGGTACCAAACGCTCAACGTGGACGCTGTTGCTGGTGCGACCGTGACGAGCGCAGCCTTTAAGAAAGCCGTCGCTGATGCATTGCTGCAGAGCGGTGTCAATCTGGCAGCGCTCCAGACACCCATTCCGCCTCAAGGCAAACGCAGCAGCGGCACAACCGAAGAGGACTACGACCTCGTGATCGTCGGTTCGGGCGGCGCAGGACTCTCTGCTGCCGTTACAGCGACAGAAAACGCGAAGCGCAAAGTGATCGTTCTTGAAAAAATGCCTGTGATCGGCGGCAATACGCTTCGGTGTGCAAGCGCATACAACGCAGCTGATCCCGAACGCCAGAAAGCACTGCCAATGACGAATACGCTCAAAGAAGCGGTGCAAAAGGCGATTTCCGAAAAGCCAGTCTCCCCCGAACATGCCAAACTCATGGCTGACGTCAAAGCGAAATACGACGCTTATCTTGCATCGGGCTCAACAACGCTCTTTGACTGCCCGGAATGGCATGCTCTGCAAACCTACAACGGCGGCGACAAGGTGGGGCTTATTCCCGTCATTCGCACTTACGCCGACAACGCTCTCGATACGCTGCACTGGATGGAAGCACACGGCACGCCTGTTCTTAATCGAGTGAGCCAAGGTGCGGGAGCGCTCTGGCAGCGCACGCACCAAGTAGATGCGCCCGCAGGAACCGGGCTGGTGAAGCCCCTTTATGACGCGGCAATCAAACAAGGCGCCAAGATTGTCACAGGCATGAAGGCCGAAAAACTCATTGTCAAAGACGGCAAAGTTGTCGGCGTTTCCGCGACGGACACGCTCGGCAATGACTACAACTTCATGAGCACATACGGCGTCATTCTGGCCACCGGCGGCTATAGTCAGAATAAAGAACTGCGGCAGAAATCCTCACCGGTGCTGACGCCCGATATGGTTTCAACCAACCAGCCCGGCGCAACGGGTGACGGCATCATCATGGCAACGAAGATCGGCGCAGCAACTACCGGCATGAACTACGTTCAGGTCTACCCGCTTGCCACTCCCGGAACAGGCGCACTTCAGGGCCGCGCCAGAAAGATGTCCGGTCTTGACGATGTGATTGATGTCAACGCTCAAGGTCTTCGCTTTGTGAAGGAAGACGCCCGACGTGATGAATTCGTCGCTGCCATCAAAAAGCAGCCCGGCGGCATGTGCTGGGACATCAACGACAGCTCCATCGTGCAGCCGGTAAATTCCTTTGCCGAAAATGTTGAAACGCTCGTGAAGCTTGGCCGCATCTACAAAGCAGATACATTGGCAGATCTCGCCAAACAGCTTGGCATGCCGCCAGCCAACCTTGAAAAAACGGTAGCCGAATTCAATACCATGGTAGACGCTAAGGAAGATACACAGTTCGGACGCAAGCTCTTTGACCGCAAGATTGAAAAAGCCCCCTTCTACGCTACGCCCAGAGCGCCGTCGATTCACCATACGATGGGCGGACTGCTCATCAATCCGAAAGCTCAGGTGCTTGATATCAATGGCCGCGTAATTCCTGGCCTCTACGCAGCCGGCGAAGTCACCGGCGGTATTCACGGCTCCAACCGTCTTGGCGGCAACGCCACGGCAGACGTGCTGACATTCGGTCGAATCGCAGCTAAAACCGCTCTCGATCTCCAATAAACCTTTCGTCAGGGCAATTCTTCTGCCCCCGCAGCATTGACTAAAAAGGCGCATCTGCCGAAGAAAGCAGATGCGCCTTTCGTCTGAAGATCTCTTATTCAAGAGAACCGATTAGTTCTTCGAGAAGGCCTCTTCAAAGCTCACCGGGAAGGCCTGATAGCCGCAGGTATCCCACAGCGTCAGATCAACAGCGAGCGACTTGTCGCCCCAGCGGTATTCGCAGATCCGCGGATGCAGGCGGCCGAGCTTGCCGGCCTTTTCAGGCGACGCACCCATACCGGCCGTTGACCAGAAGACAAGCATCGTGTCCTTGTCGTCCATGTACTTCGTGATGCCGGTAACCGGCGAGAAGTAGTCGTAGCCAAGGTCCTTGCCGACTTCCCAGATCTGCTCGACCGTCATCTTCTTCTGGTCGATCTTGTAGACCACAGCGCGAGAATACTTCATGGTCGGCAGCGGGGGCTGCTCCATGCCGCGGGCGTCGCCGTTGTCAAAGACCGAGAGGTAGATCACGTCCTTCGTTGACTTCGAGTCAATGCGCCAGGCCGTATGCTGCGTCCAGGACCAGTCAAAGCCGCCTTCGCACTGGCTGCCTTCGCACTTCAAAGGCTTGCCGTTCTTGTCGACCGGCGTGAGCACGCGCTCTGCGAGACCCTTCTTCCAGCCGACCGGCGAAGCGAGGATCCACTTCACCTGATGATCGCGGCCGATCTTCACGATACCCTGATGGCGTGCCGACAAAATAATCGAATCATCGGTCGGATCGTAGTCAATGGAGTTGACGTGCGCCCAGTTGCGTCCCGGACCCGTTCCCGGGATGTCGCCGAACTTGTCGCTCTTATCCATGTTGGCGAGGTCCGCAGCCGAAAGCGTCTGACCGGCCTTCGCAGGATCGATGTTGAGGCACACGGCCCCCTGATCAAGCGCCTTAATGAGCGTGTCGCGATACGGATCGAGAATGTCATAGAGGCGGAAATCGTCAACCACACCGCCGTCAGGATCCACTTCAATAATCACGTCGCGAACGGTATGGACGCGCTTGTCGTCGCCGCGGCGATAGTCAGCCATCGAGACGCGCAGGAAGCTGTGGCCATTCTCGGCATTGTCATAAGCATGCGAGAAGTCAGCATACGTGGGCGGAAGCTTGCGGTTGAAAATTTCGCGGCCCATCAGGTCATACTTGACCCAGCGCTGACCGAAGCCCCACGTCAGAGCACCGTCCTTGGTCTGCTGGAAGCCCATCATGAGGCCTGATGTCCACGGGTCGGACTGATCATTGATGAGGTCGTTGAGCAGGTACCAGCGCACATCACCGGCCGTGTCGATAATGCCGATCTGAGAATTGATCGTCCATTCAAGCGCACCGCCCGCGGGATTGTTCCACACAAAGCGGGCACCCTGCGGCGCCATCGGAATGAGCTGGCTGTTGACGAGGTAAAGTCGGTCTTCAAAACCCGGATCCACCTTGTTCACTTCAACGTTGAACATCCGCTGCTGCCCAGGCATGCCGTTACTGATTGAGAAAACGGGGGGTGCATAGAACTGCAGACGATCCGTGAAGTCCTCGCTCTTGCCGTCGGCAGAAACGCGCGTGTAGCTCACTTCCACCGTATTGAGGTAGTCCGCATACAGACCGGCAATCGGGATGCCGGCATGCGTGCGAATCTGACGATCAGAAACTTTATAGGCGATCTCGCGGCCGCCCTTCTTTGGCACAACGCGCACGCTGGCGTTTTTAACGACGTAGCCGCCCGTGCGGACGATGGCCGTCAGCGGCGCAATCTTGTAGGGGTTGACGATAACTTCACCGATATGTCCCTGTGCGGGCATGCCGACTGCGGCGCCCGACGGGCCGCCCATAGCGGATGCGGCACCCGCAGACAGGCCGAGCATCAATCCCGCCATTGCGGCGACCAACTGACGACGTTGGAATTTCATGGTTTATCTCCTTTGGTCCGAGATGAAAGGTTCTGCAGGCATGTGCTTGCTTTCTTTTCTTGCCTAGTGTGCCGCCGCTTTGTCGCCACGACCATGCGGAAAGCCTTGTGTTTGACTGCCGTACGGGAAAGGACGCCTTTCATTTTTTAAAAGGCCGTGCCAATATCCGTTCATTAGATGCACTTTCAGCCGCTCCCCCGCTTTGAGCAAACATTTGCCTCAGCGGCAAAGAACGGTACAAGTTCATACCGCCTTGGAGAGCTTCACTTCCTTGAAGAAAGGTGAGGCTGTCAAGGCGATAAAGCGAAGCAGGATCGCCCGTCTTTAAGCCGACGACCCTTTTCGATTTTGTGGTGTCCCCCGAACACAACGGCACTAGGCGCCTGACGCTTAGCGTCAAACTCAATATCTCTCACCATGTTGTCTGAAGAGTCCGCATCCTCTGCATGCCCGCCGCTGAGAACCCTTCCTGAAGATCTTGCGGAGTCCGGCAGCATTCGAGTGCTGCGTCTCCTTGTGCGGCTGATGCGTGATCCGGTGCTTCAGCGAAGCGCAGACGCGCTCGGCGTCAGCGCTCCGACGGCGTCTCGTCTGCTCGCCCGCGCCCGTCAATGGTTTAAGGATCCGCTCTTTATTTACAGCGCCGGACGCATGCATCCGACGCCGAGGATGCTGGCATTGTCGCCGCGCATTGAAGAAGAACTGCTGCGGCTGGAGTCGCTTTTCAAACCCGAAGAGCCTTTCAATCCCGCAACCGTCGTACGCACGCTGCGCATCGCTGCCATTGACAATGCTTTCCATACGCTGCTGATGCCCTTTCTTGAAACGGCTGCAACAGCTGCGCCGGGCTTATCCTTCTCGGTCTTTGACCGAGCGCCTACGCTGCTTGAAGATATGCGTGCCGGCACGCTCGACCTGGCCTTTTATTCCACTGAAGGCCGGCCGGTTCCCGCGGACTTCTGTGAAGAAACGCTCTTCACAAGCGGTCACGTTCTGCTCATGCGCCGCGGACACCCGCTTCACCAGAAATGGCTGGCCGGCAGCGAGATTACCAAAGCAGATACCGGGACGTGGCCCCACATCAGCGTCGTCGTGCCGATGGCGGGCGGCAGCGGCCGTCTGACCATGTCCCGTCATCCCGCTCACGGTCCGGAACGCACGGCCTGCGAAACGCCCTTTTTTGTGGCTGGGGCAATGCTTGCGGCCCGTACGGATATGCTGATGCGCATTCCGCAGGAAACCGCTGCAGAACTCTGCCGTACGCTCCCGCTTGCGATGATGCCGATGGAAGCCGGCATCCACATTCCCTGGATCCCGTGTCTCTTCCGTCACCGAGCAGCTGACCATGACCCGCTCATTACGTGGGTTCGCGCTCAGCTTGTTTCGCATGCCAGACGTCTTCACGCAGAAACCCTTCGGCTGATTGACGAAGACTTCAAGAGGCGCGGGCAGAAAGTTCGATAGAAAGTCTTATTTCTGCTCCCGCTCTCACTTAAAAGTTGGATTCCCGCAGCAGCACAGACCATGCGGCTCGGGCGAACCGTCCGGCCAAGCTTTCGCGTTCGCCCTCAATCAAAAGGGTGCCGCGGCGCACCTGCAGATCCAAAGCCGCAGTCCCTGGCTGCGCTCCAGCCGGCGCAGCCGTTACACGGTAAATGGCTTCCTTCGGGGCAAAAACCTGTCCTTGATCCACGCCGAGACTTTTGGCGACCTCCGCCGGCGCGGGCAGCGATGCAACCGCGCCGCCAAAATGAGAAGCGAGCTCCGGCACGGCGCCAAGATGACGAGCCGCTGTGCCGTCAACCGCCTCGACACTCGCCGGAATGGCGTGCTGCAGGGCATCTTCGGGGATGAACTTCGCCAATGCACCCGCCGCAAAGCGATTGAGATCCTGTTCGCTCACGTAGCCCACGATTTCGAGCGCCGGACGGTCAGTACCGGCTGCCGCTGCGACCACGGCGAGCGCCTCACCGTCGGGCAGCCATTCACCGACGGCAAGCGGCTCCATGCGGTCGGCCACTCGGCCGTCCACAGGCGAGCGTACTTCCAAGAGCGCCGTTCGTTTCTTCAATTCCGCAATGCGCCGCTCGAGCGCAGAGAGCTCCCGCAGCGCTGCGGGCACGTCGGCAGCGCCCTCCCGATTCATTCGCATGTATTCCGCCCGCCAACGAAGCGATGCACGGTCTGATTCCAATTTTTCAAGCTCATGGGAAAGCTCGGGAGAGCGAAGACGAAAGAGTACCTGCCCCTTTTTCACCGCATCGCCCTGAGCAGCCTCAATCGCTTCGACCTGTGCCGCTGCCGGCGTGTAAAGCGTCACCGCTGCCGCCGGCTTCACCACCGCCGGCGCCGCCACCTCTGAGCGCCAGGGCATGAAAAACACCGCCAAAATGCCCGCAATGGGTAAGAGGAGCCACAGACTGCGCGGCGCAGCTTTTCCCTTCAGGATGCGAAGCGCCCATTCCTTAAGTTCACGAAGTATCGGAAGCATGACGAAGACGGAAACCTCAACGCAAAAGAGAAAAATGCCGAGGAGCTTGAAGAAGGCGTGGTAGACCAAGAGCGCGATACCGCAGAAGAGAAAGAACCGGTAAAGCCACGTTGCCCACGCGTAGATAATCAATGCGCGTTCCTTCCACGGCTCAAACGATTCGGGCTTCTTCTCCCCAAAGCTGAAAAGAAGCTCCCGCATCCGCCATTTGGCCAGCGCGAAGCTCCTCTGATGCAGGTTCGCGACGCCCAGCCAGTCCGAAAGCAGGTAGTACCCGTCAAACCGCATGAAGGGGCTTGAATTGATGGCGAGCGTCATGATCCAGGTTGTGGTGGCAAGCATGAAGGCCGCGCTCTTTAGCCCGCCTTCGGGCAGAAAGCTCCACGCGAGCGCTGCCCATACGCCTAAAGCCAATTCCCCCAAAACACCCGCCGCACAGACGGCCATGCGCTGACGCTTGGACTTCAGGCGCCAGGCAGCAGACGTATCGGTATATAGGAGCGGCATCATCACCATGAAGGCGATGCCCATATGGGGAATACGGCAGCCAAAGTGTTCGGCCGTGTAGGCATGGGCCAGCTCATGGATCACCTTCGTGCAGGCAATCGTGAGGCCGGCCATGACCGCGCCTTCCCAGGAAAAGAAATGCGAGAAGGTATGCGTAAAGGCATCCCACTGCCGGCCGATGAGGTAAAGCGCCAAAACGAGCGCCGTTAATGTGGCCCAGAGAAAGGTCTTTGTGAAAAAGAGGCGCTCAACCCAGGGCAGCGTCCGGCACAGGAATGCGTCCGGCGCCACCAGCGGAATGCGGAAAAAAAGATAGTGGTGCAGAAAGAACTTCCAAAGCGTCTGCTTGGACTTACGCTTCATCTGTTCGGCGAGCCTTGCGGAAGTTCCCGCTTCGCGCGTGAGGCTCATCCGCATCAGAAATTTCGCAAAATTCTCCACCGTCTCTGCCGTCGGCCGAAGGAGCGTTTCCTTGCCGACAGCGGCAGCCACAGCCTTGGCTGTCCCTAAGTGCCAGCGCTTCAGACACTCCGCCTGAAGAACGCCGATCTGAAAAAACTGGTCGCGCGCCGGATCTTCAAGCACCCAGGTAGGACTCCCGTCATCCGCGTCCGGGCCTTCATGCAGACGAAGATCCTCCCGCAGCGGCGGAAGCCGCTGCTCCTTCGGGGCCGGACGTCCCGCAGAGAGACCCGGAGCAAGAGGGGCGCGCTCAAGAGCGTTCATAGCATTCATCCGCAGAGGTGCCAAGTCGCACGCTTAGACGCCGAGCCAGAGCCGCAGCGTGGCCAGAGGCCGGCGAAGAAGATAAAGCCCCAGAAAGGTTTCTTCGCCGTAAAACTTTGCCGTGCCCTTGAGGCCGAGCTGCGGCGCATCACCGTCGGTTGGGACGAATTCGGCCCGAGCCTTGTAGGCAAGCGTCCCGTCAGCCGTGGCTGACGCGCGGTAGGCCACTCGAGTGAGCTCTGCTTCGAGCGGACTCGTCGGCGACGCATTGAGGAAGAATTTCACTTCAGCGCCTTTTTCAAGCGCGACGGCGTCGCCCACCGGAATGTCGGCCTCGAGCTCCACGGCCCGAGGGTCCGCCACCATCAAAATGCGTTCGCCGACAGCTACCGGCCGACCCAGCCATTCCTGAGGGTCCGAAAAGACGGCAACACCCGAGCGGTCGGCCCGGATCTCCGTCCGTTCGAGTTCCCCGGCAAGAAAAGCCGCATCCGCTTGAGCCTGATCGCGGCGGCGCTTAAGCACCCCCAAAGCCATCTTGCTGCGCTCATCAAAAAAGGCCTGCTGCTGCCCCTGCCGGTATTCGGCCTCTGCAACAGAAAGCGTCTGCTTGGCAGCCTCCAATTGACCGCGCAGGTCGCGCGAGTCCATGCGCACAAGGAGATCCCCCGCTTTGACCGGCGCATTGGGCTTCACGACGATTTCTTCGACTACGCCCGAGAGCGGCGCACGAACAGCAAACGGATTTTTGGCCGTTACCTCTGCGGGCGCAAGCACGGACTGCCGAATGGGTATCAGCATCGCTGCGACCACTGCCGCAGCGGCTGCACAGCGCACCCAGCGCTTGCGGCTCCAGACCAGGAGTCTTCCGGAGTGAGCCTTCACGGTGCCTTCGCCCGACCAGTCGCTGCGGCCAAGCGGCATAGCGCTCCACGCATCGGCATAAGCACGCGCCAGATGGGTGAGGATAGCCTTGTCGGCCCCCGTCCACGGGGTGTCCCGCCAAAGGATAAGCGCCGCTCTGATGCCGGCGCCGCCCGCCTGCGGCGCTTTAAGCGGCAGTTCCGCCCAAAGCGCCTGAGCCGGCAGAAACTCCTTGGCCATCATTCGGTCGTGATCCGCGGCCGGCGGATGCTCGAGCACATTGAAGGGCTGCACGAGTTCATCGGCCAAGGCCGAACCCGACAGAGAAGACGCGCCGGCAGGATGAGCATCCGCGAAGCCGCCCAGGCGCTTCACGAGCCAAGCCGGAAAGGCCGCATTGCGAACCGGATCCGCAACGCCCGAAAGCCCTTCGATCCGCCCCGCTCCGGCATCATCGGCCGCCCGCCACCAAAGCGCGGCCTGACGGTAGTCAATCGCTGCGAGCGTGTCGTTAAGCGCCGTGTAGCCGAGCGCTCGGCGATCGGATGCCGCCCGTGCAGTTTCACAGAGGCGAATAACGCGTTCGAGGCGCTCGGTTTGTTCACGGGACTTCAGAAAAGCGGACTTGAGTTCCTGGAGCCCCTCGGCGGCGGAAGCCTTTTCGGCTTCCGCTCCCGGCTTCGTTCGAATGATCATGGAGCAGGGCTCCAAGCGACTCGTCCGCTCATGCCGGACAGAAGCGGGAGCGCTGCCGCACCGGCATCACCCGCAGCCTTCTCCCTTTTGGGAAGCTGGAGCTCGCCCGTCACCTTCACCGACTGACTGACCGGATCCACACTCCCGGCGATGCGCGACACGGTGACCGGATAAACCGCACCGGTATCGTCGAGCGTAAGCGTCAGGCGGCTCCCGATCCGCAGCACTTTCAATGCCGCCGCAGGGAGGATCGCCTCAACCTCAAAGGCGCTCACCTCATAAATGGTGAGGAGCTTCTGGCCTTCTCCCACATACTCATGCGGGCGCACATACGTTTCGCCCACGATGCCCGAGAAAGGCGCCTTGATGCTGCAGCGGCCGACCTGAATGCGTTCAGCCTTGGCTTCGGCTGCCGCAATCCCGACGTTGGCGCGGGCTTCTTCATAGTCGGCCGTGCTGATGGAATTGAGCTTTCTGAGTTCCCGGGCGCTGCGCCAGCGGCCTTCAGCGGCCGATGCTGCGGCTTCCGCCCGCAGAAGCCTCGCCTTGGGAAGCGCACAGTCGTATTCGACAAGCACGTCTCCGGCCTTGAAGCGTTCACCGTCGCGGAAGGCAACAGCACTCACTTCACCGGGCATTTCGCTCGAAAGGAGCGCCTGCGCCTTAGCGGTTACCTGTGCGCGGAATTCGACCGCATCAGCCAATGCTGATGAGCTCGAAAGCCCTGCCGCAGGGGCCGGCGCAGCCGAGGCTGCGCCAATTGTTAAAGCTGCAGCCATCGAGCAAATTGCGCTCAGCGTATGGAGCTTTTCCATCATCATCCTCTTTTCGAGCACGATTCTTACCGGCTGGCCTTCAAAGAACCGAGACTTTCCCAGGGCATGCCGGAAACGAGACGGACGGCCGCTCCGCCCTCCTGCGCAGCCGCAGCAACTTCCGGGTTGAGGCGGTAGCTCGCAGACGCTTCCTTATAGTCGCCCACGCCGTCCTTCAAGGCCTGCGTGCCGTAAAGCCCCTGCAGCACTGCGCCGTCGGCGATAATGCGGTCCTGCGCGCCGATGGCTTCAGCGAGTCCCGAAATGGACTGATCGGCAACCTCAGCGGGTACCGTATCAAAGCCCGCGGCTTGATAGATGGCATCCTGAGCGTTAAGCATTTCGGCATAGCTCAGATCACGCGTGCGTTTGGCGAGCAGCGTTTCAACCTTCGTGCGTACCGCTTCGAGCTTCGTTTCGCTGCGGCTCTTCACGGCATTTTCAACCTGCTTGTCGATGGAATTCTGTACGCGCGAGAGTTCGTCAGCGCGACGGAAGGCCTTTTCAGCCGCAAAACGCTGATGCCAGGCAACGTGCACCTGGGAGAGAACCGTCATGCGGATGGCCTGACGACGAAGCGGAGCGAGTTCTTCGCGAAGCTCTCCGCCCTTCAAAATCTTCGGCGCAGTAAAGAGGCTCATCAGGTTCCAGCTCACCTGCGTGCCCACGTCCGCCCAGTCATTGTTGGCCAAATACTTATTGCTGTCGTAGTTGAGACCCGCAAAAAGCTGAACATTCGGGAAGAGCTTCAGGAGCGACATGCGGGTTTCGAGCACAGCATTGCGCGCGAGATAGCTTTCTTCGCGAATCTCAGGACGGCGCACCATGGCGAGCACTTCGAGGTCACTCAACTTATAGGGAACGGCCGGAACGGCTTCAGCATCCGTCGAGGGAACGGCGAGCTGGAACGGCGTCCCCGGCTGCAGGTTCATGAGGGTCGCGAGCTTGGCTTTGCTCTTCACCAATTCGTCTTCGAGCGTTTCGAGCTGACGAACCATGTTGAGAAGGTCACGCTGATAGCGAAGCGCATCGAGCGGCTTCACGAGGCCGCGGCCGCCCGCTTCCTTGGACTGAGCCAGAGCCTTCGAAGCGTCGTCGAGCGCATCCGCAACTTCGTCGCGCAGACGCTCAGCGCTGACGGCCGAAAGCCAGGCCGCACGGGTCTGACGGGCGATATCGGCCACCACGCGGCGGCGGCGTTCTTCGGAGGCATAGGACTTGTTGGTCGAAGCTTGGGCTTCAAAGTAGCTCAGACCGAAATCGAGCACATTCCACGAGAGTTCCAGATCGGCCGTCCTGCCGTCGCGTTCGCTGCTCTTAGAAGGCACGAGCGACTCCTTGCCGGTTGCGAGCGATTCGCTCGAGCTTGCCAGTTCGTTGGAGCGGTCACGATACCCTGCCGACGCCGTGAGCTTCGGCAAGAGGCTCATGCTCTGCACATCAGCGATGTTTTCCTGCACCGCACGCTCCATCATGGCCAGGCGGTGTTCGAGGTTATATTTGAGCGCACGGGCAACAGCCTCTTCCATCGTAATGGGAGCCGTGACGGGTTCCTGCGAAGCGAACATCAGCTGCTGGTCGACATTGGCAAGACGCATAAGATCGTCGCTCGAAAGCTTTTCGGGCGCGATGACCGAGCAGCCGGCGAGCAGCAGCGCTGCGGCGACGGACGTAGAAACAAGAGTAAGGCGGATCATCCGAGAGGCTTTCATCTGAGACATGATTGGAAATCCTGAAATAGGCAAGAGAATGAGTAGGTTCGGCGGCACGGACTGCCTGAGTGACTGTCCGTGCCGAATAAGTAAGTGGTCAGCGGTCAGCTCGCAGCGAGATCATCGGATTTGGCAAAGATGCCTTCGCGGGCATAGACCGTATGGCGTTCAATGGCAGCGGTGAGGCTCGTGTCAGCGACTTCGCTCTGCTCGGGCGTCTCTGCGTCGAGCAGTGCGGCTAAACCCTTTTGAGCAACATCGTTCAAGTCTGCTGACGGCAATTCCGCTGCGCTCTCATTGAGCGTCACGCGTGCTGCGGATTTGTCCGAGCGCTCGACCTTTTCAACAGCGCGCTCTACCGCCCGGTCACGGCGAACCTCTTCGGTATGAAGCTTGGCGTCGCGTTCATCATCGACGGTCTGCTTATAAAGCGCGAAGAGGCGCTCTGAGGCCGAGGGTTCTTCGAGTGGCGCAGCCGGCTTGCCGAAGATCGGTTCGAAGGCCGGGTGATCCGCCGCGAGTACCGTAGGTCTGAAGTCCTCGCGCTCAAGCCCTCGTCCGAGTTCCTTGTCGCGCAGAAGGTCAAGACCGCGGCCAAATGCCGGGTTGGCAACGCCCGCATCCGCACTGGTGACGGGCGCAATTTGCGTCCCGATCCAAATGGTGCGGGTGGTCGATGCGCCATAGGCATCCGTGGCTTTCACCGTCACTGCCAAGCCGTTTTCGAAATTCGCGTCCGCCCTGAAGATGCCGGTATCCGCATCAAAAGAGACGCCCTCAGGGAGTTCTGCGGGTTCGGTGATCTCCACTCTGAATCCGTCGCCCTCGGCATCCTTGAAGAGCGTATTGAGATCTGCTCTGATCCCGCCGGCCGTATCGCCGAAGACCGCCGGTAGCCCTTCATGAGTCGACCCTGCGCCGACAAACTCGGGCGCGGAATTGGTGCGAACACCCACCGTCACTTCGAACGTATTCGAAAGTCCGTAGCTGTCCGTCGCGGTAATCGTGAGCTTAAAGGGTTCAGTAACCGTCGCCGTGCCGTAGATGCGGCCCGTGCCGGCATCAAAGCTCAGCCCACTGTTATCGGGCAGCCCGTCAACCCTGAAGGTCAAATCGTCGCCGTCAGGATCCTTGATGTAGTCCTTGAGTTCAAACGAATTATTGCCCCCGACCACAACGCTCGGAGCAGTGTCCGTTACAGCCTGCGGAGCTTGATTGCCGCGAACCGTGAGATTGAAGGTGTACTCCACCGGAGCATTCTTGCCGTCCGAAGCAGTGATCGTCACTGAGAACGCACCGACCTCCTGAGGCGTGCCGGAAATCGTGCCCGTCTTCGCGTCGATCGTCTGACCATCGGGGAGCCCTTTCACGGCCGTGAAGGTCAGTTCATCGGCCTCATTCGGGTCTTTGAACCAATCCTTGACGCTGAAGTTCGTCTCGTGATTGAAGACAACCTCGGGCACCTTGACATTTCCATCCACAACGACCGGCGGCTGATTTTCCATGATGGTCAGCGTGACATCACGGCTCGCCGTCAGACCGCTCGCATCTGCCGCAGTGATTCGCAGCTGATAGGCACCCGTCTTCGAAACCGTGCCGGAGAGCTTGCCGTTCTCAAACTTCAGCCCCAGCTTCTGAAGCCCATTTTCGACAACATTCCCGTTCTCATCGAGGAGTTCCACGGTGACTGTCGCCACTTTGACGTCATCGGTAAAGAGGTCTGAGGGCAGCGTAATAGAACCCGCAGAACCGCCGAGCGCAACATCCAAGGTACCGCTCAAAGCGTAGTCCGGATACTTCGTTTCGTTAAATTCGGGACCATCGTTAATCTGCAGCGTCACCGCATTGTCAATCAGCAGCGAATCGCTGCTGCCGCTCGCGGACGTAAAGCCAATGCTTAAATCGACCGACAGATCTGCACCTGGCTCAGCGCCCGAGGCAGTGAAGGTGACTGCCTTCAAAAGCGCCTCGGCTTGGTCTGCATCAACGCCCTGCTCGAGCGTGATGGAAAGCGTTCCTTCGCGGGCAGACCATGCGCCGAGCTTCTCGTCACCGCTGTAGACATAGCCGTCATCCTTGAGCGTCAGACCAGAATCTGCGCTGAGCCCAAAGGTGCCGCTCGGATAGTCAACGTTTACCGTGATCGAAGCCGCGTGTCCAAGGATGGAATCTTTGATGCCCGAGAAATCAACATTCGCGAGGAAGTCAGTCGGCTGCTCGGGATCCGGGACATGAATGGTCTCTTCGTCGGGCGTTTCAATAGAACCGTCAGTGGCTTTGACGCTGAAGATCTGAGAGTCGGACTTGCCGACTTCGTCAATCATGGTGACTTTCAGCACGACTTCACCGGCAACGTTGGACGGGACGTCATATTTCACCGCCCCAAGCACCGTGTTGAAGACATCGTGATTGAGCGACCCCGTGAATGTAATCGTCAGCTTGCCGCCCTCGACACTATAAGAACCGAGTTCAGTGCCATCAGCTCCGGTAATCACACCGTCTGCAAAGGTATATCCAATAGTCTTGGCAAAACTAAAGCCGTCTGAAGTATTTGCCCCGCCGTTGCGCTCGATCGTAATGCTGAAGTCTTTGTAATCCTCAACGTCTGCATCTGAGCCCGAAAGATACTTGCCGATTTCAGCGGAATTTCCCGTATAAGTAACTTGAGGAAGGCCCTCGGAAGAAGCTAATCCAGAGGAGCCTGAGTTGCCGAAGTAAATATTTTTGCCGTCAGCGGAAACAACAAATTGGGAGAAGCCGATATCGCCAGCAGAAACAGATCCCGTCTTTGAAACGAAACCTGAAAGCGAATCAATTGAATATTCAATCAACGCTCCGCCGGCCGTCGATGCAAACAGCGTTTTGCCATTAGACGCAAATTGCATCGTCATGCCTTTCACATCTTGAGTAGCGATATCTGAACTTACATCGAATGCCTGAACGAGACTTAAAGTTCCATCATCGTTAATTGCAAACGTCAGGATGTTATAGCCATTAAAACCGGCGTAGGCATATAGAAAATGACCATCTGAAGATGCGGTCAATTCACAAATACCCTGCAGAATGAACTCGTCATCAACTTTGATGCTAGTAGGGTCTGAACTTAAACTCTCATAAGTTGTTTTTCCAACAACGGTTGCCTTTCCATCAGAGCCAACAGCAATAATGGCAATACCTTGATTACCTCCCATTCCATCTTTCGTGACATAGATATATTTCCCGTCACCCGAAAATTCAATGGAAGTCAGGTTCGAACGCATCCCATTCGCGCTCGCAAGATTCATTTCATCCTGCGTAATTTTGGTGCTCAGTTTTAAACTGCCGTCAGCTTGGATTTCATAAACGTACAAGGCATCACTGGATAGCGCAGCAAAATACTTGCCGGATGCATCGACCGAAATTTCCACCCAGTCACTGCTTTCGGTACTCAGATCGATATTCTCAATTTGAGACCAGTTTCCAGAATCATCCCCTGTAAAGCCATAGACATCAATACCGTACTGTACGGTAAGTGATGCCGCTCGAACGTAGACAGTGCCGTCTGGGGAAACAGTAATATTCCCGGGCACAGCATACGCATTGTTTCCGAAATTGAAAGACTTCGTCAGCGTAAGCGTGCCATCTTCTCCACGGCTATAAATGTAAAGGGTAGCTACTCCAGATCCGCCATTCCCTGAAGATCCAAGAACAAAAATGGTCTTTCCATCGGCAGACTGCTGTACGTCATTAACGTAATAGTCAGTACCTTCAATAATTCCGTCGTGTTCAAAAATCGTATCGGACGATTCTGGCGCATTAACATTGACGTCCGGATTGACGCTGAGATGGACTCGAATAGTCGCCGTGACATCATCAATAATTGATGAATCAGCCCCGCCGTTATCGGTGCCGCCGTTATCGGTCACTTTAGTCAGAGCGAAAACACGCTCACTAATCTCAGCCTGGGCATTCTCGTTAACATAAGTCATCGAGTTGACCACGTTTTGAGCGGCCCCGCTCTTAATGCCTGCATCAGAGCTGATGGTCAGCACGCCCTTTCCGTCAGCAAAGACATACTTATAGGCGTATCCGCTCTTCGTAGTGCCTTCAGAAGAAGTATTAAGAGGGATACGTACGCCGTCGACTACCCAATATTCACCTTCAGCAAAATCACCCGAAGCCGTCAGCTCCATCGAGGATACTTTCTGATTGAGTTCACCGACATTGATCGCTACATCTTTGAAGATAGGCGATGTCATGCCAGTCGTGTTGTAATACTCATTTTCTACGGCAGAAGAACCGGATGCTGAAGGAGCCTGATTGGCAGAGAATTCGTATTGAATCGTTTTCTCAACGGATTTACCGTTATCCGTTACGGTCGTCTTGACGGAAACGCTGCCGTCTGCAGCTGCAGACTGGACTGTAAAGGAAACCTGCTTGACAACTGCGGCTACATCAGCTGTTGTTGCGCCATCCTTAAATGTCAGAACGATTTTCCCATCAGCTTTCTCAACCGCAGCAATCGTACGGTCTCCGTTCTTGATGACGCCATTTTCGAGCGTATAACCGTCTGATTCCGTCCATTCAAAGGATGATGAAGGTTTAGCTTCATCATTGCTTTCGAAGGTGACTGAAACGTCACCATAATTGCCATTGCCGGAATTGGCAGCATCGCGATCGGCATCGGTAATGGAAAGCGACCCGCCGACATTAACTGACTCCCCTAAGGTAGCGTTATGAACTTCTACCTCTTCATAAGAAAGCACCTGGCCGCCCGCAGCAATCCCAACCTTTCCTGAGTCAAACACAACGATGTCAACTGCATCCGATCCAACATTATTGGAAACTTTGATTTGAGTAACGCCTTCGTTAGTTACTCCATATTCATAAAGCGTACCTCCAGCCTCATTGGAGAGAATATAAAGTCTGTCCCCTGAAGGAGATAATTCAATATCTTGAACATCGGACAAATTCAGTTCAGTGACTTGAGTAAATGTCTGTTCAGTAAAATCTACCTTATAGATCTGAACGACTCCGTCAAATTCAATGGCTACCAATCCATTGTCAGAAGTTGTAATGTTCAGCTGACCATCACCGCTTTCAATTCCAGGAATCTCCATGGAAAAGATTTCGTCACCGTTTTTATTATAAACCTTGAATGTCGGAGGTGTAACCATCGAATCATGGTTTTGGAAACCGATAACATAGTCACCAACAGCAGAAAAATTCATCGAAACAGAATCATTGAGTTCCGAAGAATTCAATTGACCATTTTCATAAGTCAGCTTTGTACCGCCGTATGAACTGTACCATTCAGATTTACTGAAATAACCGACATAGCACATGCTCCCGTCCGTACTTGACTCGATCGAAACACCATCCCCATAGACTTGAGCGGAACCATTAAGCGTAAGAGCGCCGTCATCAGCGACTGAAAAGCGAAATACATTGTTTCCGCTCATGACATATAGCACGCTCCCATCAGCACTTGATGAGACTCCAGAAATGTTTTCAAGCCCGTCAACACTTGAATGATCAAAAGTCTGCAGATAAGAAAGCTTTCCACCGGTGACTTTAAAGACAGCAATATCGCCATCTTTGTCGCCTACAAAAGCAAAATTCCCGTTTTCTGACAGAAAGATCTTTGTGGCATCCTCAATCCCGGGCGCATTTGTAAGGCCGGACAATTCTGTTCCGCCAACATTCACTTCCGGCGCAAAGTTATAGCTGCTTTCGATTTTCACGGTTCGATCAATATCGAGATCAGCCGTGCCCCCATCATTTATATAAGAAAGCGCATCGATCTTGACGGTCACATCCGCTGAGGTTTGCGCAGTACCGTCTGCAACCTTCAGTGCAAGCCCATCAATGAGTGTTTTGAGCTGGTCAGCATTCTGAGTAGAACCGACTTTGATGACCACCGTTGCCGTGCCGTCCGCTCCGACCGTCACCGTTGCATAGCGGTCAGCGTCTGGATCACCGATCTGAACCTTGTTGCCCTGTGTGAGGAGAACTTCCTTTCCATCAACAATCAGTGCCAGCCCTTTGCCGCTTTCAGAAACCTGAAGCGTCAGCGAGTCGTAAGTCTTACCGTCAGCAAGCGGTTCAGCCTGGACATTGCCGAAGAGATCGACCTGCGCACCCGGATTGCCGTTTTTATCCACGGTGATGTCACCAGCAGAAGGATCCGCTGAAACTGGCGGATTGGCATCCGCCTGAGCATCCGCCGCCACTTCTGCCGCCGTTGCTGCAGCCGCCGCGTCAAACATCATTCGCGGCTCAAGCGCAAGCTCAAGGCTTCCGTAGGAGAGATTCGCTGTAGTCATTTTGTGCTTCTTCCCTTTTGGGTTGGGTTTCAAACTTATTCAATGAGCCGCGCAAAGCTGCTCTTACTTTCAAGATCCGAGGCAATACGCTTCAATCCGTCGATCACCGTCTCTTTGCCTTCTGCGAAGCTCGGCGTCTCAACTTCAGACACATCGCCGGAATTGCGTCCGCAGGCGAGAAGCGTGGGCTTAAGCTCGTTGTAGCGGCGAAGCCCGGATTCATTTGTTGAGGGCGGAACGATGAGCATGTAGAAATAGAAGTCCTGATGCGACTTGAAGCTGCCGCACAAATCTTCAATTCGCTGCCGGACAAAATCGCGGTCTCCGGTATCGGCAGAGCCGCCGAGGCTCTCAAGATCGAGATAAAAGTTGTTGGCATCCATGTCGATGTCAATCAGCGGGCCATTCAAATTGGCCAGCATGACGATCGCCTTGACAGTGGACTTGCCGTCTTCGCTGAAGTCGCGCGGATGGTCGAGATCTCCCCAGCCGTCAATACCGCGGAACCCCGGCGAAAGCGCCATTGCTCCCCAGCCCATTGCAATATTCATATTGATGGCGTGATTGATTTCTTCATGATCGCCAATCATTTTTTGCAGACGCGCCGTAAATTTTTCACGCTCATCCGTGAGCGGCAGGAGTGCTGTGAGCGGCACTGTCCCGTCAGCCGCAATCCAGCGCTGATCAGTCGGGCCGGTTAATCCGCTGCCCGCAGAAGGAATCACCGGTCCCCGCCACGTGATGTAGGGCCACCCGCCGGGATAGTTCGACATAATGCAGTTGCCGCCGAAACAGGTTTCAGCGCTGATTTCAAAAGATCCTCCCGGTGGTTCAGTCCAATCGAAGAGTTCCCCGCCGCGCATTCCCCGACGAACATGAAGAATCTTCTTGCGGACATCGGGCATATCGGGAGAGGCCATATTGGAGACCCCCGCCCCCTGCTTGATATAGCGGAACCACTGCGGCTCAATACGATCCGGCATCGCCCAGCTGCGGATACGCGAAACGCCCTTGGCATCGTCCCAAACATTGACGCCGTCCGAATAAGGCACTAAGGCCATCCAGCGGTCAGCTCGTCCGTCAATGACTTCGTCATAAAAGGCCTCCCCGATGTCGCGGATCGCCTGCATGTCCCGCTGCGTCTCGTTGATCGTGGAAGGCGCAACAAAAGCAATTTCGAGCGGGTTGTAAATCGCCACCGCAGCACTGGCCACCTCAACGGTTTTCCCCGGGCCGCCTAAAAGTGACGGCAACGCCCGAAAGCTTGCTGAGACGCGATAGCCTTCATAGTCGTTCCAGGTCACCGGCTCCACCGCAACGCTCAAGTCACGCGAGAGCTGCTCTTTATCGAGCCCCAGATTGACGGCAACATAGCGCTGAGCCATCCCGAGCACATCCGTCTCGGAGTCCTTCGCCGCTTCCATCGCCACGGCCTGAGCTGCCGCATCGGTCGCCTGCTTGAGGCGCGCCCCGTCGGCACTCACGCGCGTTGCGTCCACCACGAAGGCCGTGAGCGCAATGCCGCCGATCAGGAAAAAGACCACATTGACCGCAGCAGAACCAGATTCTTCACGGAGAACGCGGGCCAAAAGCGACTGGGCACGTTTGCAAAGAAGAGAAATCATGCGTTGCTCCCTTCGCCATCATCGTCCGACGGCATCAGATTTTCTTCTTCAAGCGCTTCGTCAAGCTTGATCTCGCGGTTATTGGAGCGGTAGATGTTCTCCACCTGAATCACTCGGGGAAGACGCAGGTGCTTGCCGAGTTCAAAACCCGCCGTACGGCGGCAGACATCCACCACGATCATCGACATCGTGCTGCCGTCCACATCGCTCTCGTCATTGCCTTCGCCGGAGTTTTCCGGCGGATCCACCGGCAGTTCACCCGTGAAGTACTTCCCCTCGACATTAAGTTCGCAAAGCATCGCCCCGTCGCCGCGGCGAATCATCCACTGTACGGCGCCGGACTGCAGCACATTCATGATGATGACTTCGGTGTCACGGGTTTCGGTCTCAAGCGATGCGTCAACGAGCGCATCGAGCCCGTACTGCGTGAGCTTAGGCTGCTGCGCAGCATTCACAGCAATGCTGCCCGCGCCCGCCTCAAGGCGTTCCCGCTCAATGCCGATCTGGTGCATATCCGAAAGAATCACGGCAGTGCTCACCAAAAACGTGATGCCGAGCGCGGTTTCCACGGCAATCGACCCGGATTCTCGATGCAGCCCAGAAGCGGCCGCCGCAATCTTCTTGAAAAAGGAACTCTTAATCATTTCACGCCCCTTCACTTTCTTCAATGCGGGGGTAGTAGGCGATGACGCGTTCGTAGCGATAAGTGAAATCTTTGCGGTTCGTCAGAATGAGGCGCGGAAGCGGCGTAATGAAGTCCTTGGAGATCACGACGACAACCTTCCAGGCGGGATAGCTGCTGTCCGCTTCTGCGGTGCCTTCCTCATCGTCCTCGCCCTCGCCGTTCGTCCCGCCCGGATTGCCGAGGGCGTCGAGCGACTCATAGGCCTCAACGGTTACGCGGGAGACATTCGAGGGCTTGAGGTAGCCAAATGAATAGGCCGCAATCCCCTGACGAATGTCATTTTCGGCGGACGCCCCCAGCTCACCGGCATCGCGAAAGCGCAGAAGTGCGCTCGAGACTGCGCTTTCACCAACCTGAATCGTGAGCGCCATGTTGGCAAACTCCACAATGATGAAAAACGCCGCCAGAATCACCGGAAAAGCAAAAGCCGTCTCAACCGCAGAGACGCCGCGCCCGTCGCGCAGGAAAGCACGGCCGGCGGCAAAGATTCGCGAACGGAAGATCCCGACAGTCATTTAGGGCTTGCTCCCGTTTTGACCAGCACTGCCCTTTTTCAGAGCCTCAAGCGCAGCTGCAGCTTCCGGGCTGCCCTTGGGGAACGTCTGGGCATGGGAAGAAAGACCGGCACCGCCATTTGTTTCGATCGTCTTTACGGGCTCAACGACAAGCGGCACTTCATAGCCGTAATCCGAATCATCCGCAGATTTCGGGCGAATTTCGATCATCTTCTCGGCCGCCCGCAGGCACTCATCGGCGAGCGTAGATTCGCCGGCATCAATGCGGCTTTTCATGGCCGCAAACTTTTTGAGCGCATCCTCGGCCTGTTCATTCGTCATGAAGCTCTGAAGCGTTTCGCGCGATCGGTCAGCCGATCCCGTCATGAACTGCACAAAGGCGAGATTCATTTTGGGCGTCAGTACGCCGGAAGCGTCCGACGAGCTGAAGTTCTCAGCGTCGCCGAGCACCTTCAAAGCCCCCTTGGCATCGTTCATGCCGAGTTTGGCGAGCGCCAAATTGTTAAGCACCTGCACATTCGTCGGCGACTGGGCAAGCGCCTTGTCAAAGTACTTGACGGCTTCCTCGTGCTCACCCGCAGCATCGAGAACGATGCCGTAAGCGTTGAGCGCAGAAACGTTCTTGTCGTCGAGCTCAACGGCCCGCTCGAGCGCGCTTCGCGCATCACTCATGCGGGCAGAAGCCATATAAGCACGGCCTAAACCGGTGAGAAGCCCCGCTTCTTCAGCCGGAGAAAATGTCACTTTTTCAGCTTCTGCAAGGGCTTTGGTTCTGGTAAACAAAGTCAAGGTAGCGCGAGGCGGTTCAATGAGCGACGCGATCCCTGCATATTCCAAAAGCGTCTTGGCATCCATGCCGCCCCGGCGGTCGAGCTCAGCGTATACGCCAAGCGCCCCTTCGTAGCGTCCCTGAGCCACGAGCATGCGCGCAAGGCGGAGCGCCGAGTCACGATCCTTCTTCGGAGCCGTTACGACTTCTGAAGGCGTGCGCTCCTTGATGGTGCGCTCAGGCATCGGACTGTCCGCCCCTGCGCCGGCGAGGGACGCACACCCCGAAAGCATCAGCGCAGCTGCCGAAAAGGCAAAGAGCATAGCGGCCTTCATGGCCGCTTGCGGGCGTCGGCGGGAACTGTGAGCAGAAGTAGTCATGGTCGACTCAAAAAAAACATCAGGTGAGGAGACTGCGGATGACGCGCATCAGTGCGGGTGCGGCCACGATCGCTACGACGGGCGGCAGAATCAAAGTCATCAGCGGCAAAGAGAGACGGGCGGGAAGCTTCCCGGCGCGTTCTTCGAGGGTCAAAATCAAGGTGGACCGAGATTCGGCGGCAATGTTGTGGAGCGCCTGCGCGAGCGGCGTACCGAACTGTTCGGCTTGAATAAGCGTTGAAACCATGCCCTCAATAGACGGCACGCGCGTACGCTCGGCGAGATTGCGAAGCGCCGCAGAACGCTCGGGCATGATTTCAAGTTCAGCATTGGTGAGTGCGAGTTCGTGAGCGAGAACCGGGGCGGAAAGTTCCAGTTCTCTCGATACCACCTTCACAATGCGCGTAAAGGGAAGGCCGGCCTCGGCGCAGATCACCATGAGATCAAGTGCGTCGGGCATGCTGCGCTCAAGCGCCGTATAGCGCCGTGCGGCCATCGACTTCAAAACCCATTCCGGCAGAATACCACCCGCAAAGTAGCCCGCCCCCATGAGCGCGATAGTGCCGATGCTTCGCTCCTGAGTGCCGAAAAAGAGCGCGGCCGCAATGCCGAGTCCAAGCAGCGTTTTGAGGAGCAAAAAGAGGCCGAGCGAACCCGGGCGCGCAAAACCGGCTTGGGCGAGAAGGAGCGCCGTTGTTTCTCGGCTCTTGTCATTCCCGGCGAGCTTGAGCCCAAAGCGAGCGGCCGGCTGAATCCATTCCGGCAGCGGCTCGATGCCGCCCGCCTGATGCGGATGGGAAGCCGCTTCTTCATCAATGGTGCCCGCCAGACGATCTTCAAGCGCCTCAGCATCCTGCTGGGAGCGCAGCGCAAACACAAAGACGACGATAGAGAGGAGCGCGAGGGCAAAAACGATAATCCATGTAGTCATGACTCGAGCCTCACTGAATGCGGCGAACCATCAGCCAGGTCACAAAAAGCCCGGCAGCAACGCTCGCGGCGGCGTAGCCGAGCACTTTGAGGCCGGTCGGATCGGTAACGAGGAATTGAAAGTCCTGCGGCGCCTGGATGTACTGATAAATGAGCACGCCGGGCACGAGGCAGGCGACGATCTTGATCGAAGCGCGAGCCTCGGATGTTTTGGCCTGCACCTTGAGCGCGAGCTCCGCGCGTTCGCGAAGCGTGGCCGCCAAGCGCTCGAGCGTGTCGGCCAGACGGCCGCCCGACTCCTGACTGATGATCACGATGACGGCAAAGAACCGGTATTCGGGCAGCGGCACGCGGTGCGCTGATTCCTGCAGTACCTGCTTCAAGGGGACACCCAGACGCAGCCAACGGTCGATGGTGCGAAGTTCCTCTGAGAGCGCGCCGCGCAGGTTCTGTGCGGCGAGTCCGAAGGCGGTCTGAGCCGGCACGCCGGCGCGGCAAATGCGCGCGATGGAGTCGATCGCTTCCGGAAGCGATTGGCCGAGCTCTTCCGTCCATTCGCCCATGGCGCGCAAATATAGGAGCGCCGCCGCAGAGGCGAAAAGCGCGGCACCGCCGAAAAATGCGATCAGGAACGGATAGTCCGTCATGCGCCCCACCAGTGCGGCTGCCGTGAAGGAAAGCGCTCCAAGCACCAATACGCGAAGACGCAGGTTCTTGGCCCATCCGAGCAGTTCCAATCCCTTCTGAATGCGCACGATGCGGGCGTGGAGCTTCGGGAAATGCCCGTGATAGTCGTCAAGCCCCATCAGCACGGATTCATCGGGATATTCAACCGGCGCAACGCTTTTGGCTTCCTCCTCAACCTGCGTCAAAAGCTCAGTGAGTCTTTCGCGAACCATTTCTTCGCGGCGAGCGCGGTTCGTAAAGGCACGAAGTCCCAGCACGCCCAAAAGTACGAAGAGGAACACCAAAATCGTGAAAAGATTAAGCATGAGCTTTGTCCTCTCAATTGCCGCCGAAGAGATGTGCGCGGTCCTGATAGAACTTCGGGCGCAGCCCCGTATTGACGAATTCGCCTACGATCCGTCCGTCGGCAGAGATGGATTTGATGCGGTAGTTGTAGAGTTCCTGCGTCTGGATGACGTCCTCTTCCATGCCGCAGACTTCAACGATTGACACCACACGGCGCTTGCCGTCGCGCATGCGTTCAATCTGCACGACCATGTTCACCGCGCCGCCGATCTGACGGCGGATGGCATTGAGGGGGAGCTGCAGATTGGCCATCAGCACCATGTTCTCCAGACGGATCAGGGCGTCGCGCGCATTGTTGGCGTGCACCGTGCAAAGCGAACCGTCGTGACCGGTGTTCATGGCCTGGAGCATGTCAAAGCACTCGCCGCCGCGAACTTCGCCCAGAATGATGCGGTCCGGACGCATACGAAGCGCGTTCTTAACGAGATCGCGCTGGGTGATCTGTCCGCCGCCTTCAATGCTTTCGGGACGGGTTTCCAAACGCACGATGTCTTCCTGATTGAGCTGCAGTTCGGCCGCATCCTCAATCGTCACCACGCGCTCCTTCTGCCCGATCTTGAAGGACAAGGCATTGAGCAGCGTTGTTTTGCCCGCGCCCGTGCCGCCTGAAACGACGATATTGAGGCGCGCCATCACCGCGCGGGAAAGGAGCTCCACCATTTCCTTGGTGAGTGCGCCGCCTTCGGAGAGTTCTTCCAGATTGCGCTTATGCTTGCTGAATTTGCGGATTGAAATGGATGTGCCGTCAAGTGCAAGCGGCTTCGTAACGACATTGACGCGGCTGCCGTCTGCCAGACGAGCATCGACCATCGGATTGGCTTCATCGATGCGGCGGCCGACGCGCGCGGCAATGCGCTGCGCAATATTGAAGACGTGCTCTTCATCAATAAAGGTGATGGGCGTGAGTTCGAGTTTGCCGAAGCGCTCGACAAACACCTTATCGGCGCCGTTAACGAGAATATCCGTAACGGTTTCATCAGCAAGGAGCGGCTCGATTGGCCCGATGCCGAGCATTTCGTCGAGCATCTGCGCGCTGATGGCCTGTTCTTCTGCGGCCGTGAGCTGAAAGCGGTTCTGGTCGCAGATCTCACGGATGAGCTGAGCGACTTGTTCAGCGAGATTTTCCCGGCTGGTCGTCGCCGCCTTCATTGGGTCAATCTGCGCAAACACCTGATCGTGAATCGTGCGGCGCACGCGGGCAAGTTCGGCCGAAGCCTGTGCCTGAGCCTGAGGTGCCGCAGCAGCGCTCTGCGGCATGGAACGCATGCCGGGGCGGCGTACGGCTGCACTCCCAGCATTCGAGGCGGCAGCAAACGACGGCCGGCTCGGCATCACTGCCGGCGGCGTCTCGGCGCCAGGCTGCGCAGTGCCGAGGACAGTCCCAGCCTGCCGAACTTCTTGAGCTGGGCGCGGCGCAGGGGCAGCGGCCGGAATGGGTCGACGAGTACCAACGAGCATCTTCACTATTCTCCAAACGGTCTCTTTTCTTGAGGTCGGCAGCCGCTCATCAAGCCGCAGCCTTGGCGGAATCCTTGCTGCCGGTAAGCTTTAAAAGCCTGAGCAGCTTCATGACGGTCGGGAAATACCGCTCTGCAAAACCGGGAGCCGTCGAGTGCGCGCCTGCGCGCCCGAGCAGTCCGCAGGCAAGCGCTTCAATACCGCGGGCAAAGGTCGGAGCCGCTTGGGAAGTGAGCGCTCCCTGCAGGAGGCTTGCGTCAAGCACCGTCCCGGCATTTGGGAGTTCAAAGTCAACCTTGACGCCGAGGAAGTTTTCAAACTCTTCACGCGTCAGCACGGGCTTGCTGCGCTTGCCCGCGCCGGCTCGGCAGTGATTGGCCACCAAGAAGCGGCGCTGACCGGGCTGCGGCGCACCGAGTTCGGCGAGCAAAATCTTCGCCGCGCGGGCGTTCGAAACTGTGTAGTCGATGAGAATCACGCAGACATCGGCATTCTTCAGAATTTCTGCGCTCCCCGCAGGGCGATGCGACGGGATATCCCAAATCGAAACAGAAAAGAGTTCGCAAAGCGCGCCGCCCAGCTGAAGGAGGAGCTGCGGATCGACCGGCGTTTCCGGACCGGGACGCTGAGCAAGGAGCGACAGGCGCTTCTTTTCACCGTCGGCGAGCACCGTGCGGGCAATGAGGCGATAGTCGATTTCAGCGGCCGAAAGAATGCCGGCCAAGCCGTTGTCGGCCTTGAGACCGAGGAGCAGCGCGAGGTCACCTTTGCGGCGATCGAAATCAACGAGGAGCGTCGGATATTTGGCAGCTTCCGCAATCCAGCGCCCCAAAAGCGCCGCTACAGTACTCGTACCCGCGCCGCCCGCAGCACCCGTCACCGCAATGGTCTGTCCGACCCGCACGCTTGAAGCATCCGGCATGCCGAGCCAGCGGTCGCTGTCGGCGCGGTTCAAGAGCTCCACCACCAAAGCATCTGCCACCGGCGAAACCAGATAGTCAAATGCGCCGGCAGAGAGGAGCGAACGGTAAAGTTCAACGTTTTCTTCTGCGCCCACTGCCGCAATGCGGCAGCCCGGACCCGCCAAGGCGGCCAAATCCGCCAAGGCCGGCACAGGGAAAGGCGAAGCAGAAATATCAACAATCAAGAGCCCCGGGGCGTCATGCTGCGTGAGCCAGGCCTGAGCTTCGTTGATGCCGCCCTTCTGGGCCGCAGTGCAGCTGCGCCCGAGCCGAGCGAACACGTCGGTGAACTGCTTCAGATCGCCTTCGCGGCAAAACACCGCGGTCGTGATGCCCTCGACGGAGGCATTGTTTTCGTTTTCCTTATCCACGATCAATCCTCCTGGCTGAAGTCGATGTCGATCAGGTCTTCCTGATCACCCGTCTGATATTTCTGTACGGCCAGATTGCTCGCCGTGCCGTCGGCGCCTTCAAGCGCACGCGGACGCAGGAGATCCTTCGGATCGCTCACCATCATGGCGATGTTGGCGTTGTTGGCGCAGCCGAGCGTGCCGACGGCCTCGTAAGGCTCAATCGTCCAGCGAGTCGGATCGGCCACCTCGCACTCCGGCGCATGCACAACGTAGGCTTCGCTGATGAGCTCCAAGTCCCAGCTCACGCGGCGGTCCGGAAAGTCGCGCTTCCCGGTTTTTTCATTTACATAGACGGCAAGCTTGGGTTCCTGAGCGCCCGCTTCTTCGAGCGCTTCGGCCAATCGGCGGGCGAGCTTTTCGCCTCGCTCGGAGAGCGGCACGACGGTGAGCACCTGACGGCGGATCGGTCCCTGCGACAAGAGGAACTTGTTGGCAGACTCGATCGACTCATCGGTGAGACCCGAACCGTTTGCCGAAGCACGAAGGTAGAGCGACTTCGCCTGAACCTTCATGGAGAGCGCCTCGTCTCTCGTCTGAGCAAAATTCGAGGAACGCACACGGCCAAGGGTCTTGGTCTCAAGCCCTTCAACCGCGCGGTACCCTGCTTCGGCTTTGTCAAAGGCGTAGCCGCCAGCCGTCTGAAGCGCATTGCCCATGTAGCTCAAGCTTTCACAGCCCGTAAGCGCTGCGATCAAGGCAATGCTCAAAATGGCTGCCGTGCCTTTACGCGCCTGAGTCTTCAGACTGAAGCGGCGCTGATTGTCGTTGTGTGTCATTTCTTTCATCCGCATCCGTTTCGATTAGAAGAGGTAGCCGATTGAAGCCTGACGCGGCGCATAAGCGTCAACGGCATTAATGCCGCGTCCCGGCACGCGCAGGTCGCCCGAAGAAACCGGGTCGACGATGTTGGCAGTGAGCAGAATCACGAGTTCGCTGTCTTCAACCTGCGTCTGTTCGTATTCAAAAAGACGGCCGACGAAGGGAAGATTGCGCAGGCCCGGGACACCGTTCACGGTCTGAGAGGATTCGCTGCGGAGCATGCCGGCCAAGGCAAAGCTCTGGCCGCTCGCGAGCTCAACGGTGGTTTCCGCTCGGCGCACGCGCACCGCCGGAATCACGGAGCCTTCCGAAAGAATCACCTGCCCCTCGCTCGTCAGCTCGCTCACTTCAGGCGCCACATGGATTGCAATGCGGTTAGGCGAAAGCACTGTCGGCGTCATGCGCAGAATCACGCCCCAGGACTTGTAGTCGATGGTGATGGAGTTGCCCGTAATGATCACGATCGGCACTTCGCCGCCGCTCGCAAAGGCGGCGGGCTGACCTGACATCGCCGTCAGGTTGGGTTCGGCAAGGAGCGAAGCAAAACCGGATTCGCTCATAGCATTGATGAGCACGCCCAAGGACATGCGGCCCATATTGAAAATGCCGCCGAGCGCCGCGCCCGCCGTGTTTGAATCCGGCATCAGCCCCGGAATGTTGGCATTGCCGTCCTCAAAGGAACCGTCCGGATTAAAGTGTGAATTGTTGGCCGCATGCGAGGAGAAGAGCCCCTGCGAAGTGCCGTTGCCGAGGAAAAGCGGGCCGCGGCCGGTATTGAGCACTGCACCCCAGTTAAACCCGAGCGAATGCGTGAGTGAACGGGATACTTCAACAACCCGCACCTGAATATTCACCTGCTGAGAAACTTCAACTTTGAGCTGATTGATGACCGGACTCGACTGTCCGCCGGCGGAGCCGCCCTGACCGCCTCCGTCCTGACCGCCTTGCTCGCCGCCCTGCCCCGGACCGCCTGCGGCGGCCGAAGAGACCAAATAGGATTCAACGAGCTGGGTGACGCGCCGGCTGTCGAGCGCCGTCTTCACTTTGCCGCGCACGATCATGCGGTTGTTGAGCGCCGGCACGAGTTCAATGCTCGCACTCGGCACGGCCCGCTTGATGTCGGCCTTCAGTTTTTCGAGATTGTGTTCAACCGTCACTTGGACAGCTGCAATCACCGCGCCGGCTTCGTCAAGCGCATAAAAAGTCGTTGAGCCGGCAGCGGTGCCGAAGAAAAAGACCTGATCGGGAGAAGGCATCTGATAGGAGGCAATGCCCGGCGTTGCGACAAGCACCTTTGCCGCTGCGCTCGGGAGCTGCAGCAGAGCACCCTCCTTCAAAAAGACGCGAAGACTGCTCGTCGGCTTGGTGAGCTTGAGGTTTTTCAGGCTGGAAGTCCCTTCGAGCACTTTGACGTCTGCCGGAACCTGAGCCTTCAGCGCTGCCGATGCTGGGGAAACAGCCAGACCGAGCAGTGCGCCCAGACAGGCTGCCGCAAATACGGTGCGCGACGGCTTCCGGTTTTGGGTCAGACGGGAAGAACGGCTGACTGAATCTTCAAGGTGTGGAATCTGCACGATGGTTCTCTTCAATCGGTTAGAAGGTGACGGGCGCAACAGCCGCACCCTGATACGTAATGACAGTCTTGGCGGCCGGCCGCTGCGTGCCGAGAATGCCCGTGGCATCCTGCAGATGCGTGACGGCAGCGGTCTTCTCATTGACTGCGCTCGAACCGGCTGCATCTTTGGTCTCCGGTTCACGCAGACCGCGAATAGACACCTGAAGGTCGCCGGCTTCCTTAGCCACAGCGAGCGCCTGTGCTTCCATGGGCGTCACTTCAAGCGTGATCGTGCGGTAGTCAACACGACGCGCGGCCGTCGAAGCCGTCTTTTTGGCATCCGTCTTCTGCGAAGCCGTCTCCGGTTGCGGCGCAATGCTCTCGGTTGAGTTATTCAGCGCTAGCACGCGGACGTTGGTAAGGATGGTCTGAGCAGCGAGCTTGGTCATGCCGCCCGTTTTGTCCTGCTCGTCCGCCATGCCTTCAGCGGTTTCACGCTTCAATGTCAGGATCACATCCACCCAGTCGCCGGCACTCACCAGCCCGGAGTTGCTCGACACCGCAGAGGTCGGAATGGACACTGCACGCTTGCCCGGCGAGAGCACAGCCGCCAGGAACCCAGGATTGCCGGGGTAAAGCACATCGTCCTGCGTGATGAGTTCCCCCTGCGGAACTGAACGCCGAACGGTTGCGCCCATCAGGAGCGCAGCGGCCGTCCGGTCACCCGGGCGCTTGGCGGAAATCGCTGATGCAGGGGCCTCATCAGCCTTCATCTCCACCCATTTGATCGCCGTTCCCGAGAGAAATTCGCCGGGCTCTACCGGTTTGGCTGCAGCCGCTGCCCACACGGGCGGCACCTGCGCCTCACTCGCTTTGGCCTGCGCCGCAGCGGCCGGACGTTCTGCCGCATGGGGCGCGAGAAGCCCGCGTGCGACGAAAGCCGCACAGCCCGCAAGGACGACGGCAAAACCGAGAAGCAGTAGAGAAGAAGTTTTGATTTTCACGATCTCATTCCTGATGCCGCGTGGAATCCCGACGGTCTGGTCCGTTTTTTGAGCGCACAAGGCCCCCGCCTTCCCGCAGCCGGAGCTGCCGGAAGGTTTCAAACCATCTCGAAGAAGACTTAGAAAATGTGTGAGAAAACGCCGAACTGCACTGCAGCAAAACCTGCCGCTATGGCGAGCCCGTAGGGGAGCCCCTTCTGAGCCTCACCGCCGAGGAGTCCGATCGGCGTGCATTCAAGCGGCCGGCCGAAAGCCCCCGCCAAACGCTCCGCCCAAAACCCTGCCTTTGTTTCAATCATTCGCAGGAGCGGAAGACCCAAAACCATGAGTCCGCCGACGAGCGAGAGAAGAATCAAAAAGAGGAGTGCGTCAGACCCCGCCCAAAAAGAAAGGACGGCAGCAAGCTTTACGTCGCCCGCCCCCATCCTTCCGGTGAGATAAAGAAGAAACCCCGCAATGAGCACGCCCACAGCCCAAACTGACCCGCTTTGAAGAAGACCGAGCGCCGCAGTTCCATTTCCCCCGAGCGAAGCAGCAGCAAGCGCCGCTGCCTCGACAAGGACGATAGAGACGACTGCCGCATTCGGTATGCGTCGGAAAAGCAGGTCTGACACAGCCGCCCAGAGAACCAACCCCAGAATGGCCATGCTGAAGAACTGCCCCCATACGCCCAGCGCGTTCATTTTGCAGTGCAGCCTGCTGATGAATTACTTAATGCTGACGTTCTTGCCGGCACCGGAAATATCGTCTGCAATCTGCTGGAACTTGTCGCGCAGTGCGGAGATGAATGCGCCGTCCGACGAGAAGATGTAGCCGACGGCCGCAGCCATCGCTGCAGCGAGAATGCCGTATTCGATTGCGGTAACGCCGCTTTCATCTGCGGCAAACTTGCGAAGGGACTGAGAGATTTTCATGGGATTCAATCGTTAAGCCCCCTCTCCCGAGTCACCATTGTTTACTTCATAAACAATTTCGAGGGAGGTTGCGTCTAAATAGATATACTTATGCGAATCATTCGCATTTGTGACGCGAATATTACAAGGGCAAACCCGAATTTTCAACTGCATACCCCCTCGGAAATGACTGTCTCTGTAGACATTTAAAGCATTTCCTAAAAATAGATACGTCCCAATAGGACGCATATCGAATCAATAATGCTTGTATATAATCGAATTAGGTGTATGGGTTACCCTTACATATAATCCTTTACCTGCCGCTCCCCCTCCCATTTGTTCTGCTGACTTATGCCTAAAGTGATATGCGGCAGCCGTTGGATCAGTCAGACGCTAAAGCTGGCAACCCGCCGTTTTGCGTGACGCCGATCGACGGCGGCTTCACTATTATTTGTATATTCGCCTGAGCGGCTCCCTTCGAACAGCTGCCGCCCCGCGGGAAAGATTGCCCAACACTCAGAATCGATTCCATTGGAGGCCTTTCATATGAAGTTCACATTCCAGACGCCCACTCGTCTTATTTTCGGCTCCGGCCGGCTTGACGCCTTGGGTGACGAAAAGCTTCCCGGCAAGAAGGCGCTTCTGCTCACGTCTCGCGGGAAATCCGCTGAACGCACCGGCGCACTTGAGCGCACCATGAAAGCGCTCGAGCGCGCAGGCGCTGAATATGTGTACTGCCCGATGGTGGAGTCCAATCCCGTTGTCGACAACGTTATGAAAGCCGCGCTTGCCGCCCGTGAAGCCGAGTGCGACTTTGTTGTTGCGTTGGGCGGCGGCTCCGTCATGGACTGCGGCAAAGCCGTGGCCATGATGGCGACCAACCCCGGCGACTTCTGGGACTATGTGCCTCAGGGGACCGGCGGGCGCAAGCCTATTGAAATCGCTCCGCTCCCCATCGTGGCCATTTCCACCACCGCCGGCACCGGCAGCGAAGTTGACGGCGGCGGCGTTATTTCCAACCCCGAAACCAAAGAAAAAATCGGTTTCGGCGGCCATCCCGGCCTTTACCCCGTGCTCGCCGTGGTGGATCCCGAGCTCACGCTCTCAGTGCCGCCCAAGCTCACGGCCTATCAGGGATTTGACGCGCTTTTCCATGCCGTTGAAGGCTACCTCACGAAGCGTCCCAACTACATGTCCGACATGTTTGCGCTTGAGGCTGTGCGCCACATCGCATCGGGTCTTTCCCGTGCGGTGAAGGACGGCCATGACCTCGAAGCCCGCGAGCACGTTTCCATCGCCAATACCCTCGGCGGCTATGTCATGGCCTGCTGCCGGCTGACCAGCCAGCACGCTCTCGAGCATGCCCTTTCAGGCGAATGCCCCGAAATGCAGCACGGCGCCGGCCTCATTATGCTGTCGATCGCCTATTTCAGTCACATGATCAAGACCGGAGCCAACTCGATGCGCTTTATCGAGCTCGCTCATGCACTCGGCGTCAAGGATGCCGTTCATCCGGATGACTTCCTGCGCGCACTCCATGACCTTCAGATCGCCTGCGGCGTAGCCGACCTGAAGATGAGCGACTACGGCATTACGCGCGACGACATCCCGAAGCTTGCCGCCAAGGCGCGAAGCGTCGGCGCCGCGCTCTTTGAGCAGGATGCCGTTGCACTCACTTTTGAAGACACCGTATCGATTTTGGATTCTGCCTGGCGTTGATTCCGCAGCGCCTCTGCCGGCGGCAGCCTCGAAGCCTGCCGCCCCAGTCCCAACCCGCCTCTCGAAATGGGATGCGGGTTTCTTTATGTCAGAGGCTTGCTGCATGGCGAGTCATGCTGATTTTTCAAATGCCGACGCGAAGCACTCTTTTGACCGCGCTAGGTCATCCTAACTAGCACGGTCTAAGGTCTCTCCTTCCGGCTAAAGGAGAGCACTCCTTTGCACCGACCGCACTCCGGACTACGCCGCATTGTTGAACTATTCTGCAGCATACCCTCTTTCACTTTTGAGATTACCTCCCGCCGGAGGGCTAACACGATCCTTTCAGCCCTATTTGTATACTTAACTATTTTTCAATAAAATGCGCGGTCTCGTCGTGATTTAATCGCCGCCGAGCATCCGTTCCCCCCGTTATGCATCGTGCAGTTTTGTTGTGCCGGCATGCACAGCTCGAGGTAGAGGCACACCTGCTCTGCAGTCGACAATTTCCTCCGGCTTACGAACGACATACCGGATCAACTTTGGATGGAGACCAAGCGCAGGAACCCGGCTAAAGGCGGTGTTTCCGGGCTTTGCTCAAACCAATCTATTCAGACCGTACCTCCCCCTCGGGCGGGAAGCGAAAACGGCACCCAAGCCGGCAGCATTCGCAGGCCCAGAGAGGAGATCGTCTTAATGTCTGCGAAAAAATACTTCGGCGCTTTCTGTCTGTACCTCAACTACTTGGTACACGGCATCGGCGTTCTCGTGATGAGCCTCAACGTTCACGAATTCGAAGTGCAGTGGCAGACCGATGCGGCAGGCGTATCCGTCGTGATTTCCTCGCTCGGTCTGGGCCGTCTTGCGCTCCTGGTTTTGGCGGGTTCGCTTTCAGACAAATACGGCCGGCGTCCCTTCGTGCTGCTCGGCACCGTCACTTATCTCGCTTTCTTCATCGGCCTGCTTTTTACGCATGACGTCGGAACGGCTTATTTCTTCGGACTCTTGGCCGGCGCAGCCAATAGTCTGCTTGATGCCGGCACCTATCCTCGTCTGATGGAACTCTTCCCGAAGGCACCGGGACCGGCAGTCATTCTGGTCAAAGCGTTTGTCGCAGCGGGGCAGTTTTCGCTCCCGCTCATTCTGAGTTTTTTGGTCGCTCATGAATTGTGGTTTGGCTGGAGTCTTCTCATTGCAGCCGCCATCCTTGCACTCAACTTCTGCGTGCTCTTCTGGATGCCCATTAAGGTTCCCGATCAGCCCACGCGCCTTGGCGAACCTCTTGCCGCTGAGCTCGCGCAGCTCAATGACCCCGAAGCCAAGCTCAAACTGAAGCGCAGCAGCCGCATCGCGATGCCCGAACTCATCAGCTACACCCTCTTTGGGTACACCGCGATGGCCACTTTTTACATTGTGAGTCAGTGGCTCGCGCAGTACGGGGAATCCGTTGCCGGGATGCCTTATTCCGAGGCGCTCAAACTGCTCTCGATATACACCACCGGATCACTTGCCGGGGTGTTCTGCTCATCGCTCGCACTGCGGACATTTTTGTCTCCGCAGATGATGCTGCTCGGCTGCACCACTGTCTCAACGCTCGCGCTCACCGTCGCCTGTTTTTTCCCGTCGCCGACCGTGATGTTCGGCTTCTCATTCATTTTCGGCTTTGCCGCCGCCGGCGGCGTTGTTCAGCTTGGCCTCGCCATGATGGCTGCTCAGTTTCCTCGGGCCAGAGGCCGGGCCACGGGCATCTATTACAGTGCGGGGAGCATCTCCAATTTCACCATGCCGCTCATCACGGCCTGGATCGTCCGCGAATGGTCTATCCATGAGATCTTCAAATTTGACGTCATCATCTCCGGATGCGGCATCTTGCTCGCCGTCTTTATTGCCTGGAGAAGCCGTCATGCGCAGGCTATTGATTTGAATTAAGTGCTGAGCAATGGTATACAAGGTTTACCATTCTCTGCCCTGTAGGCTAAACACATCTCAATTTCATCGGCCATCAGAACCATGTATCAACATGTCTTCCAGACTCAAGGCGTTATGCATTTTGAAAGCGGCAAAACGCCCCGCGTTATGCGCTATGTTGTCAGTGACGATCCGCATTGGGCTTCGGGCTACCACATGCATGAAAACGAAACAGAGCTTATCTGGGTCGAACGAGGCACGGTAGAGGTGATGGTCAATGCCAACAAATACGTGGCTCATGCCGGCGACATCATCGCCCTGGAGCACGGCAAGTTCCATATGCTTGCCTCAAGTGACGCTGATCCGGCAAAAACATTCACCTGCGCCGTCTACGGCTTCAAATTTCACGACGTTCGAGGAGAGTCCCTCATTCTTGAACCGGACTCCGTTCCGGTCGTTCACGCAGCGCTCGGCGTAGATACCATCCGCACGCTCTTTCGCGAATTTGACACGCTCGTCACCCAGGCCAATCCCCTCGTTGATATTCTCGGCAATCTGATTGCCACGCTGCTTACCGTTCTTTTCCGCGAAAACTTCAAGCTCGCTGCTCGTCCCGGGAAAGACAAGCAGCTCAAGAACGCCTTGATTCGAGAGGTGCTTGTTTACCTCAACGAAAACTATCGGGAAAAGATCACCCTTGAGGCGCTCTCCAAACGCTTTCGCGCGTCAGTGAGCTATATCGCTCATGAATTTGCACGCGAATACGGGGTATCGCCCATCAACTACGTTATTGAAAGGCGCATTACCGAAGCAAAGTTTGCGCTCACGACGACCACGCAGAGTCTCAACCAAATCGCCTGGCATATCGGCTACGAAAATACCTATCACTTCTCCAAACTCTTCCAGCGCCACGTCGGCTGCTCGCCTTCGGAGTACCGTCGGCGCTTTGGCAAGAGTTCGGGAGAGCATCCTGACGAAGCGTCCGAAGACTGATCGTTTGGAAAGCCATAGGCTTTGCGCCCCTGTCTGACGCATTATTTTCACTCTGCAAATGGGAGACAGCAGTGACTGCCAAAACGCTGCCTCCCATTCATTTGTGCGCCTCCTATGGAGCCGGCCGTTGGCGGTCCGGATGCATCCCTCCTTTAGGTTAAAGTTTCGGGCCTCCGCTGAGCGGCCATTTAAATGGTTTCGCCCGCCACCATGCCGAACGTCAGAGCATCGATGATGCCGACGGTACCGAGACGGCTCGCTCCATGAACCCCGCCCGTGACTTCGCCGCCGGCATAAAGACCGGGGATGGGCTTATGCGTGCGCATGTGGATGACTTCGCCTTTGGGCGAAATCAGAACGCCGCCCATCGTGTGATGGATCTTCGGGCAAACTCGGCCGGCATAGAAAGGCGGTTTGGATACATCAATTCCATTCGTCACATTCATCGGTTTGCCGAAGGCTTCATCCTTCCCGCTCTTAACGGCAGCGTTGTACTGCTCAATCGTGTCACGCAGCGCTTTGCGGTCAATCTTATAAAAATCAGCAAGTTCATCAATAGAGTCAAATACCTTTACGGTTTTCTTTTCGAGCGGAGCAGTGAGGAACGCAGGATTCACGGCCTTAGCCGCCGCAGAGTCACCGATCGCCACCGGATAGTTTTCATCCTTGCCGATGACGGCGAACATGGCTTCCGTTTTAGGCTGGCGGCCCGCGAGCTCGTTAACGAAACGCTTGCCCGTCTTGGGATTCACGATGATGCCGTAGCGGTAGCAGGCGTGTTCGATGAAGTTTGCTGAAATGCCGTAGCCGGGCTCATCAGGATTGCATGACGGGAGGAACTGCAGCCAAGAAATTTGAATCGGCGCGGCACCAATGTCCAAGGCGGCAGTGAGCGCCCCTGCAGTTGCGCCGGGCTGATTGGTTGAATCCATGGTCGGCTGCACGCGCGGATCCTGCATCTGACGGAACCACGTATCGCGGGAGAAACCGCCGGCGGCAAGCATCACGCCGCGCTTGGCGCCAAAGAACTTTTGCTCACCGGACGTATTGTCTGCATCGTCGCTCGCGAGTTTGGAGTTGAAGCTGTATTTGGTGCGCGCAGCGATACCCACCACTCGGCCGGTATCATCGATCACAAAGGAATCCATTTTCGTGCGGTTCATGATCGTGACATTCTTCATGCCTTTGAGCGCTTTGAGCATCGGCAGGACATAGCAGGAACCGTCGCTTGTCGTTGACTCAATGATTCGGGCCGCAGTATGACCGCTGCTGATGCCAAGATGGGAATCATCTACCGTGCAGCCGTATTTGCGCAGGAGCGCCACGACATCGTTGCAGCGGTCATAGATGACATCGAGCAGTTCGACATGGTTGATTCCAAGGCCGTCTCTGGTGCAGTCGCCGATAAAGATTTCACGAGAATCCTTGATCCCGAGCTTCTTTTGATTGGGGTTGCCTGGACAGGCAAAGTTGCCGCCGCAGATGAGCGAATTGCCGCCGAGGATCGTCATTTTCTCAATCAGCAGCACCGAGTAATTCTTCTCGGCGCACCGAAGCGCACAGGTGAGTCCCGCAAAGCCCGAGCCAACGATAACGACATCGTATTGCTCATCGAATTTTTCGATGCTGCTGCGGGGAACCGCGGCCTGCACGGCGGAAAGACCGGACAGAAGCGCCGCGCCGCCGGCGAGTTTGAAGAGATGGCGTCGAGTGGATTGCATGGTGTTTCTCCTTTCTCCATACTGCTGAGCGTTTTTTGCTTCATCCTGACTGAAGCGCTTCGCTCTGCATTTGCCAAGAAGTCTATGGAGAGCCCTGAACGAGAGGCATCTCCCGCGTGAGGTGAGGTTTTCCTCACGTACCGGCGGAGGTGAGGAAACCTGCATGAGTCCACTATCATTGCCTGATGCTCAGTCGTTTCCTTACCGTTTCCGTTTTCACGGCAGCCTTCTTTTTGGCCAATCTTCCTCGTCCCGGATATGCCGAGGCTGAAGAGAAGACCATCGTCATTGCCATGGCTGAAACGCTCGAGCCCGGGCTGCGCGATCACCTTTTTGTTGCGACAGGAGCCGTTATCCGTCAAGCGCTCCCCGGACGGAACATTGCCTTTGAGACCATCTCCGCCATCAACGCTGCACGCGACGTTAAACGCCTCCATCCAGACTTTCTGATACTTCCGAGCGGGCTCTACCTTACGCTTGCCCAAACGAATGACCTGAGGCTCCTCGCCACGCGCAAGCGCTCGGAAGCTGCAGACCCGTCTCGAGGCGTGGCAGCCGCGTTCGTCGTTCGTGAAGACCGCACTGATCTTCAGTCGCTTGCGGATCTCGAAGGTGTCCGCATTGCAGCCGGAACACCCTACTCAGTGGACGGGTGGCTTGCCGCGCTTGGCGAGATCCAGGCACGAGGATACGACCCGGAGCATTTCTTCAGCGAGACGATCTTTCTTCAGTTTCCTTTTCCTGACATCGTCCGCAGTCTCATGAAGGGCAGCGCTGATGTCGGCGTTATTCCTGCGTGCATGCTCGAGCGGCTTGAATCAGTCGGCGCACTCGAGAAGGGGCTCCTGCGGGTCGTTCATGAGCAGACTTCGCCCGAACTTGCCTGCCGGCGCTCAAGCGCACTCTATCCGGATTGGGTTGTGGCATCCATGGGAACCGCTTCGCCCGAAGACGTCCGTCAGGTATCCATCGGTCTGCTCACCATGCCGAACACAAATGACTTCGAATGGTGGGCGGCCGGAGATTTTCGAGCGCTTAATGAGCTCTACCGTACGCTGCGGCTCGGTCCCTACGCTTTTCTTCGGGATTTTTCAGTTCACGCAGTGATTGAGCGGTACAAAGGGCCGCTCCTCTTCGCTGCTGCGCTGATGGTGATCTTCCTCCTCAATGAACTGCGTGTGCATGTGCTCGTCAGAAGGCGAACAAAGGAGCTTTCGGACGCGCTTACGGAGCGTGACGCCAACGCGCAGTCCATCCGTGAGCTGCAAAAACAATTGGGCGAGGTCGAGCGTGTCGGGGCGGTTTCTCAGCTTTCGAGCATGATTGCCCATGAACTGAAGCAGCCCGTTGCCTCCATCATCAACTTCTCGGCGGCGCTTTCCGTCCGTTTGGGCGGCCTGCTTAAAGCGCACCCGGAATGCGCAGCCGGACTCTGCACCATTCGAGCGGAATCCGAACGCATCTCCGAGATCATCTCCCGCGTGCGGCAATATGCTAAGCATCGACCGGCGTCTGCCGCGCCGTGTTCCTTGTCGGCTGCTGTCCGCAAAGCAGTGCTTGTTTATCGAAACGGCGAAGGCGGGCGTATTCCGGTGGAGGTGACAGAAACGGAAAATGTCTGGGTGGTGGCCGATGAACTAGAACTCGAACTCCTCGTGCTCAACCTCATCCGGAACGCGGCTCAGGCACAGACGCGCGCAGAGACGCCCTACATCCGCATCCGCATTGAACGCTCAGCATCTGAAGTTCAGCTCACGGTGGAAGACAACGGCCCTGCTCTGAGCGATGCGGAATTCCTCAAACTCTCGCATGCACAAACGAGCATGAAACCGGACGGTCTGGGCCTGGGCCTGGAAATAACCCGTTCCATCGCCGCACGATCCGATGCCATGCTCGTCTTTGAGCGCAAGCCTGAACGCGGCCTGCTCGCGATCGTGCGCTTTCCGCTGAAGCTCTCTCTGAATGGCACTGCATTCGAGGAGCGCGAATCATGATGCAAACCGCTGAAATTGAAACGGCCCGTCCAGTCATTCGAATCGTTGATGACGATGAAGTTTTTCTGGCTTCACAAAAGTTTTTCTTTGAAACTTTTTTCCCTGAAGTCCGCGTATGGCCTTGCGCAGAGCGTTATCTCGATGAAGAGGATCTCAGCGCTCCGGGATGCCTTATTCTGGACTACCGCATGCCGGACCGGTCAGGCCTGGACGTTCAGCGCGCACTGCTTCTGAGACGCAAGCCCATGCTGCCGATCATTTTTTTGAGCGCCCATGGCGATATCGGCACCGCCGTACGTGCCATGCGGAACGGTGCAGTTGACTTTCTGGAAAAACCCGTTGAACCTGAAGCGCTGCTCGCCAAAGTTCGTACTGCTGTCGCATGGTCTCTCGATGCCTTTAAGCGTGAGCTTGACCGCCGCCGTATGGAACGCCAGGTGCTGTCACTCACCGGAAGAGAACGTGAAGTCATTGATCTTGCGGTCAAAGGAATGCAAAACAAAGAAATTGCGGATCTTCTCGGCATCTCCGTGACGACCGTGAAGATGTACCGCGCCAATGCTTTTCAAAAACTTGGCGTCAATACGATTTTGGCTGCGTCGCAGTTTCTTGCGCGTGCGGAAAATTCCTTGGAGCAGTGAGCATGATCACCAGACGTCAGCTCTTTGCCGGCATTTTGGGATTAACAGCCGGCCCATCCTGGTGCCAGCCTCAGGAAATCCTAGCCGCAGCCGATGTAATTGTCGTCGGAGCGGGATTAGCAGGCTTGAGCGCAGCGGTTTCTGCGCGTGAAGCCGGCGCCGGGCGGGTGCTTATTCTCGAAAAAGATGTGATGATCGGCGGACATTCAATCATGTCAAGCGGCTACTTCAATGCCGTCGATCCCAAGCGGCAAAAACCGCTTGGCATCACGGATTCGCCGGCGCTGATGGAGAAGCAGTCGCTGCAGGTGGGAGGTGATACCGCCTCCCCCATTCTGATGCGGCGGCTTGCCGAGTCCTCTTCAGAGGTGCTTCAGTGGCTTGAAGCGCACGGCGTGCACTGGAGCGACCAAGTCTTCGAATCCTATTCATCCTTTCAGCGCAGAGGTCACATTTCAAGCCCTGTGCGGGCCGGATACGACTATGTGATGGCGCTTCTCGAGTGTGCGCGCCGGCTGGATGTGAAGATTCTGCTTGGGCATCGTGCCGAACGCCTCATCACTGAGAACGGCCATATTGTCGGTGCTGCGGGAGTTTGCCGAGGCTGTCAGCCCTTCGAAGCCAGAGCGCATGCCGTGATTCTGGCTACGGGCGGCTTTGCCGCCAATACAGCCCTGCTTGAAAATGAGCTTGGCCCTTACGCGGCAACGCTGCGCAGTTCGGCCAATACCCGCGGCATTCTGACTGACGGTGCTGTCGGCGACGGCATTCTCATGGCACGCGCCGTCGGAGCAAAGATCGTCAATATGGACTCCGTTCTGCTCGTCCCCTATAACGGCGGCCGAGTGACGGGTTATGTCGGCGGCGACATCTACCTCACCAAAGAAGGCAGACGCTTCATCGATGAAGGAGCGTCCTGGCTCGCATTGCGCCAAGCCCTGCAAAACCTCCCTGACGGAAAGATGTGGGTGCTCACGGACTCCGGAACAGTGAAAAACAACGACTTCTCGCTCAAACTGATGACCGGCGCAGTGCGTGAAGCCGCGACGCTCGATGAGGCTGCCAAAGGCATTGGCTGCAATCCTGCGGTATTGGAAGAGACCGTCAGGCAATACAACCATTCCGTTCACATTGGACGCGATGAGGCCTTTGGCAAAACGACGATGCTTAAAGCGCTTGATGAACCGCCCTTTTATTACGGCGAAGAGCGGCTCAACATCCATTCAACCGAGGGCGGCGTTGCCATTGACACGCAGGCCCGCGTTCTGGATCAATCCGAGGAGCCCCTCTTGGGTCTTTTTGCCGCCGGCGAAACCGTCGGAAATCTTCACGGCAAAAGCCGCCCCGGCGGCAACGGCGTTTTGGCCTGCGTCGTCTTCGGCAGAATCGCAGGCCAAGAAGCGGCTCAACTTAGCCTCTCAAGTCATTGAGAGGCTCCAAGTCTTTTGCTCACAAAGGCGGAATGGGTTTGCCTTCGTTATGCCTCACTTTCATCATCAGGGCGGTGACAGTGCGGCCGACTAATCCGAGGACTGACCGGCTGCAACACGCTCACGAACCATTCGAGCCAGGGCAAATTTCTGCAGCTTCCCCGAAGACGTCCGGGGCAGCGCATCGAGCACCACGAGATATTCCGGGAACTTATATTTGGCCACCCGCCGGCCGTCAAAGAAAGCGACGAGGTCCGTCAGATGCAGGGCGGGAGCGCCGGGGCGCATGCTTACGCACGCGCAGCTGCGCTCGCCCAGACGTTCGTCGGGCATAGCCACTACAGCAGCCTCCCGCACGCCGGGATATTCGAGCACAATATCTTCGACTTCGCGGCTCGAAATATTCTCGCCGCCGCGCACAATAATGTCCTTCTTGCGGCCGGTGATGCGGATGTAGCGGCCCTCTGAATCCGTGCGGCAATAGTCGCCCGAATAGTACCAGCCGTCCGCGTCAAGCGCCCGTGCGGTCATCTCAGGCTCTCCCCAATACCCCACAAAGACCTGCGGACCGCGGGACGCCTCTTCGCCCTCTTGGCCGTGCGGCACTTCATGCCGGGCGTCGTCCACAACGCGAATCTCCACGCCGTCGACAGCGCACCCGTCCGTTTCTTCCGTATGCTCACGCGTGTCGTTGAGGCGCACCAGCGAATGCGGCGAAGACTCGGTCGAGCCGTAAATGGATAAGAGCCGAATGCCGAAAGGCCGGCAGTCTTCAAAGAGTTTAGGCGGAATGGTGGTGCCGCCGCAGAGGAAGAAGCGAAGCGAGGACAAATCCCGCGGATGCTGCCGAAGTTCTTCGAGGATATCGAAGACAAAGGGCGTTGCCCCCAAGACGCAGGTCGCTTTCTCGGCCTCAAAGAGATTCATGCAGTCTTCTGCGCGGAAAATATCGAGAAGCAGACTCTTGCCGCCCAGAATAAAGGGCAGCGTCACTCCGTGGAGAAACCCGGTTGCATGCCCGAGCGGAGCGGGCATCAGAAAAGCATCCCGCCACGTGAGATTGAGGCGGTCGGCATAGGCGCGTTCGCTCGCGAGAATGTTGTTGTGCGTGAGCATCACCCCCTTGGGGCGTCCTTCCGTGCCTGAAGTGAAGAGCACTGCGGCGACTTCATCGGCATCAGCGGGAATCGGCGTGAGGAGCGGTTCCGCGCCGGCAATGACATCCTCGAACGCATAAACACCCTCCTGCGAGCGCAGCGATGGGGCAAGCGGGGCCATTTTTTCCACGGCCACAACGGCAGAAAGCCTCGGCAGGTGCTGCGCGAGTTTGGCAAGCATTTCAATCGGGCGGCTTTTGCGGAAAGCCGTAGCGGTAAAGACCACCTTGGCTTCACACCAATCGAGCGCCCAGGAGAGCTCCGCTTCGCGCCATGCGGGCAGAAGCGGCATTGCGATGGCGCCGAGCTTTAAGGCCGCAACATAAGCGATGGTGAATTCCGCCCAGCCCGGCAGATTGAGCGCCACTACGTCGCCGCGGCCGACGCCGATCGTGCGCATCCAGCCGGCCAGACGCTGCGCCTTCTTGTCGAGCTGAGCGTAGGTGTATCGGCCGCCCTGGCTGTCAACAACACAGGTACGGTCGGGCACAGCACGCACGGACTGATGCCAATAATCAGCGAGCGTGGCGTCGCCCCAAAAGCCCTGACGGCGATAGAGCGCCCGGCGTTCGGGATTAATCGTGTATTCAGGACGCATGACTTGAGCGGTATGCAAATGGAAGGCTTGGAGAAGAAACCGGCCCGGCCTGCGCCGAGGAATCCGCAGGCCGGGCGGTTAGGAGACTGTCTCTTATACACATCTGACGCTGCCGACGAAG
>OWJH01000081.1_pt1 | contig 44292 bp, 43 predicted proteins | sample 1732621 | NCBI WGS metagenome assembly OWJH01 (sample SAMN05065735, study PRJEB22554) | human gut metagenome | biome: ENVO:2100002; feature: ENVO:00000062; material: ENVO:00002003 | host: Homo sapiens | place: USA
CACGGTTTTGCAGACCGTTACCTAACCGCTCGGTTAAGACACCTTGTAGAGTTTTCTGTTACCATTTCTGATAAGCGAGTGCAAAGGTACTACTTTTTTTTGAATCCACCAAATCTTTCCGCATCTTTTTTTCGAAAAACATTCGATTTTTTCAAAAATATTCATTTTCGGAGTCCATTTCTAGTGATTATCTGTAGTATCCAACTTTCTTTTTGTAGAATCCAACTTCTTGTTTGTATTGTTCAGCTTTCCCTTCTTCTTGCACTGTTCATAAAAAGCGCAACCACTGCACCGGTAGTTGCCATCCTTGCATTTGTTTGCCTGTTGCAACGATTTATAAATACGAAAGGCGGCATACAGAATGCATACCGCCAGTATCGTTGCAATGATGGTGTATTGTATCATCATTTTCTTTTAGAGTTTAAAAATCCCTCTTTAACCTACGGCATTGTAGCCATTGGTAGAGTTCTTACGCATAATGTCGCGGATGTTCATCTCCTTGAAACCCTCGGCACGCTTCTGCTCCTCCAACTCTTCCTCTTCCTCGATATCCTTCTCGGAACGGGTAAAGGTGAAGGTCTTGTACTTAAATTCTGCGATAGCCCAACCTACGAGTGCTACCACGATTAATGCGAATAATCCTACTACTGCGTTCATTTCTTTCTCCTTATTATATAATAATGTATATTTTAATAATCGTCATCTGCTACGTCCTCAGCATCATCGAGTCCCAGGTTCTCTGGATCCTCGAAGGTAGTACGGTAGCTTTCCTCGGTGAGCTTGTCGTCATCGAATGCATCATCGTCCTCGTCAGGATCATTGTAGTGATCCTCAATCTCTGGTGCATCCTCATCTTCATCTTCGTCATGGTCCAGCAGGTCCTCATCGCGATCCATGTCGTCATCCATAAACTTCATGCGGATCTTCTCCTGCTTTGGTTTCTCCTTGGCGAAGATAGCCTCTACCCAGGTGCCCTTTGGTACTACGAGTACTTCGTAGTCATCAGCGAGCTTCTTCTCATAGAGACCACCTGGTTTCTTGAGGCGATCCTTTGGAAGGGTAGTGGTACTGATGTCGAAACCGCTCTCGATGATGTCCTTGATGCTCTGAGACAGACTGTCCCAGCCACCGCCAAAGTTACGCTCCAGCACTTCGATGAGCTTGGTAGCTGTTATATGGCCGATGTTCTCATAGGTGAGGTCAGTCACACGCATGATAGGACGCTTCTTGATGGCATACTTCTCGTTCTTGTCGTCGATACGGAAGGTACCGATCTTGAAGCCACGGTCTATCAACTTATCGAGCACTTCAGTACGGTCAATCTTGACTGGCTCAATCTCGAAAGCACTACGAATGATGTCGAGGTATCTACGCTGATTGTCCTTCAGGTCGTTGTCTTTCTCGGCAGCTTCCCAGAGACGGAAAACATCATTCTCCTGGAGATCCCAGACACTGCTCTTGGTCAATGTCTTGAGGGTGATATTTTTTTCATTTCTCATTGTTGTACGTATTTTGATTGCAAAAGTAAGTACTTCTTTTTATATATCCAAATTTTCGAGCTTATTTTTTTGCTTTTCTGCATTTTTTTTTCTTTTATCCTAAAAACTTATGCGTGTTTCGTTTTTTTTCATTACCTTTGTGGCGAAAAAATAATTGATATGAGTGAACCATTAGCTGAAAGAATGAGACCTCGCTCGCTCGCCGATTATGTCGGACAGAAGCATCTGGTAGGCGAGGGCGCCGTGCTGCGCAAGATGATAGACGCAGGGCGCATATCCTCTTTTATTCTCTGGGGACCTCCGGGAGTGGGCAAGACTACTTTGGCGCAGATAGTAGCCCAGACCCTGAAGGTCCCTTTCTACACCCTTTCTGCCGTTACCAGTGGCGTAAAGGATGTGCGCGAGGTGATAGAGAGAGCGAAGAGTGGCAGATTCTTCAATTCTGCTTCTCCTATCTTGTTTATTGATGAGATTCATCGCTTCTCCAAGAGCCAGCAGGACTCTCTGCTGGGGGCGGTGGAGAAGGGTATTGTCACCCTGATTGGTGCTACCACGGAAAATCCCTCTTTCGAGGTGATCCGTCCGCTCCTTTCCCGTTGCCAGCTCTATGTGCTCAAACCGTTGGAGAAGGAAGACCTGGAGGGGCTCCTGCAGCGTGCCATCACCGAGGATGTGGAACTCAAGCAGAAGAAGATAGAGTTGAAGGAAACCGCTGCCATGCTCCGCTTCAGTGGCGGTGATGCCCGGAAACTGCTCAATATCCTGGAACTGGTGGTGGAATCTGCAGGCAGCGATGAAGTGGTTATCACCGATAAGATGGTAGAGGAACAGTTGCAGCAGAATCCGCTGGCTTATGATAAGCAGGGCGAGATGCATTATGACATCATCTCTGCCTTCATCAAGAGTATTCGAGGCAGTGACCCTGATGCGGCGCTCTACTGGATGGCGCGTATGATAGAGGGCGGCGAAGATCCGCAGTTTATCGCCCGGAGAGTGGTGATCAGTGCAAGCGAGGATGTGGGGCTGGCGAATCCGAATGCGCTCCTGCTGGCGAATGCTGCCTTCGATACGGTGATGAAGATAGGCTGGCCTGAGGCAAGGATTGCACTTGCCGAAGCGGTGGTGTATCTGGCTACCAGTCCGAAGAGCAACAGTGCATATCTGGGAATCAATGACGCCATTGCCACGGTGAAGCAGACCGGTAATCTGCCTGTGCCGCTGCATATCCGCAATGCACCTACCAAACTGATGAAAGACCTGGGCTATCATGATGGCTATAAATATCCTCACGATTATCCGGGACATTTCACCGAACAGCAATATCTACCTGATGAGCTGAAAGACGCCAGATTCTGGCATCCGCAGCATTCTCCTTCAGAAGAACGACTCTATAACTGGATGGTTACCTGCTGGGGAGAAAGATTCAAGAACTGCTAGGCGTTCCGACGGATTTGCAATCTTACCTGTTGGGGGTAGCCGTTCCGACGGATTTGCAATCCGTCGTTAAAAAATGTTCGACCTTTTAAAACCGGGGGATTTGAAATCCCCCACATCAAATAATTTATTACGAGAAAATGACTATTCATCAAGACCCGGAACTTGTGATGACACTCCAGAGCGTCATCGAGTTCATTGGAACCTTTGCATTTGCCCTTTCGGGCATCAGACTTGCCGCCAGCAAGCATTATGATTGGCTGGGCGGATTTGTGTGTGGTGTGGCTGTAGCTATCGGAGGCGGAACCATCCGCGACGTGATGCTGGGCTTGAATCCTTTCTGGATGTCGAGTCCTATCTATCTTCTGTTTACGTTCTTCGCCCAACTGGTGGTGATTGTGTGCCATCATTATCTGAAGCGTCTGGACAATACCTGGTTTCTTTTCGATACCCTCGGTTTGGCGCTTTTCAATATCGCTGGAATCCAGAAGACCCTCGATTGTGGTTTCCCATTCTGGGTAGCTATCATTATGGGATGTATCACGGGCTCCTTTGGAGGAGTAATCCGCGATGTGCTTCTCAACGAGGAACCGGTTATCTTCCGCAAGGAAATCTATGCGATGGCTTGTGTGTTGGGCGGCCTGGTTTACTGGGCATTCAGCTATCTGGGCTTGAGCCTCTATGTTACAGTGATTGCCTCCTTCCTCACCGTCTGCATCATCCGCCTGCTCGCCGTGAAATACCATATCTCGCTGCCTACGCTGCGTGATGAGGAGGATAAGAAAGAATAATCTAGAATTAAACAATAACATTAAACGATAAACACTAATTAATGAGAAGAGAGAAAATCTTTGGAATGCTGATTTTGGCGATGATGCTGATGTTTCAGACTTCATCCCTGATGGCACAGAACAAACGTGAATTCCGTGGCGCCTGGATCCAGTGTGTCAACGGACAGTATTTGGGTAAATCTACCCAGCAGATCCAGTCGATGCTCACCAAGCAACTTGACGAATTGCAGAAGGATGGCGTGAATGCCATCATCTTCCAGGTACGTGCCGAATGTGATGCCCTTTATCAGAGTGATCTTGAACCTTGGAGCAAGTTCCTCACCGGTGTTCAGGGCAAGGCTCCATCGCCTTATTGGGATCCGTTGGAGTGGATGGTTGAGCAGTGTCATCAGCGTGGAATGGAGATTCATGCCTGGATCAATCCTTACCGTGCCAAGCATGGTTCTACCTCGTTCTCCCAGGTGTCATCCCAGAGCGTGGTGAAGAAGCATCCGAACCTCTGTTTCAACTATGATAATCTCGTGCTTCTCAATCCGGCACTTCAGGAGGCTGCAGATTATACCTGCCAGGTGGCTGCTGATATCGTGAGCCGTTATGATATCGATGGGTTTCATATCGACGACTACTTCTATCCTTATCCGGTAGCTGGCAAGCAGATTCCTGATCAGCAGATGTATGCAGCCAATCCTCGTGGATTCCGTAATATCGGCGACTGGAGAAGAGATAATGTGAGTCGGTTCGTCAAGCAGTTGGGTGAAACCATCCATCGTGTCAAGCCTTGGGTGAAGTTCGGCGTTTCTCCTTTCGGTATCTATCGCAACCGGAAAAACTCTCCGATTGGCTCACAGACTTTCGGTCTTCAGAACTACGATGATCTCTATGCCGATGTTCTTCTCTGGGTAAACAATGGCTTCGTCGATTACTGTGTGCCTCAGATCTATTGGGAGATAGGTAACAAGGCGGCAGATTACAAGACCCTCATCCAGTGGTGGAACAAGTATGCTGGCAACCGTCCTCTTTATATAGGTGAGGATATCGAGCGTACGGCGAAGTTTGCTGATCCTACGAATCCGAAGAGTCATCAGCTGCCAGCCAAACATCGCCTTCACCAGCAGATGAATAATGTACAGGGCACCGTGCTCTGGTATGCCAAGACTGCAGCAGATAATGTTGGCAACATCGGACATACTCTGCGCGATTATTACTGGAAATATCCTGCGCTTCCTCCATTGATGCCGTTCCTCGACGATAAGGCGCCAAAGGGTGTGAAGAGTCTGAAGATGGAGTGGACAGAGAAGGGACCACTGCTTACCTGGAAGGCTCCAAAGGCAAAGATGAAGAAATGGGGCGATGTTGCCAACCGCTTTGCCATCTACCGTTTCGAAAAGGGTGCGCCTGTGAATCTCAATGATGTCACCGCTCTCCAGGCTGTTGTTTACGATACCACCTATCCGATTCCATACGTAAAGGATCAGAAATATACCTATGTCGTTACAGCGCTCGATCGCGTAGGTAACGAGAGTAAGGGTAAGAAGAAAACCGTTTCGCTTTAAGTGAAGCGGTTTTTCTTGTTTCTGTCATTCTGATTCAGAGCGGTTTTTCTTGTTAAAAGCCTGGAATTGTACCTTTATCCATAAAAAAACACTAAAAAGATTCAGTATCTCAAATTTTATTTGTACTTTTGCAGAGTCATTTCAGCGTTCCATTTGTTTTCTAATGCAACACTAAGATGAATGGAGTGCTGATTTGAGAGAATTGCTGAGAAACCTAGATGTTGATCAGAGCCTAATTAATTATTACTAACAGTAAGTGTTGCTAACTTTAGGGATGAAAATTAAGAGTTTTTTGATGGCAGCCTTGGCGGCATTTTCCTTGTCCGCTAGCGCTCAGTCTTTGTCTCCAGGCACCAAGTGGCATTGGGACAAGGGTACAATCGTTGTGGAGACACCAGAGCGTCCTGCAGGACAGCAGAATGTTTTGGGATTGACGGCTCCTAAGTTGAAGACAGTACGTGTAGGCTTTGTCGGTCTCGGTATGCGTGGTCCTTGGGCAGTAATGCGTTTCTGCCACATTCCAGGTGTAGAGATCGTTGCCTTGTGCGATTACGAGGAGGCTCGTGCAGAGAAATCACAGGAGTACTTGCGCAAGCAGGGCTTGAAGCCTGCTGATATCTATAGCGGTGAGAAGGGCTATGAGGCTTTGTGCAAGCGTTCTGACATCGACCTGGTTTATATCGCAGCCGACTGGAATCACCATTTCCCAGTAGCCAAGTTTGCGATGGAGAATGGCAAGCATACAGCCATCGAGGTTCCTAGTGCTATGAATCTGGATCAGTGCTGGAGCCTGATCAACTTGAGCGAGCAGACTCGCAAGCATTGCTTCATCTTGGAGAACTGCTGCTACGACTACTATGAGATGAATGCGCTGGCTATGGCTCAGGATGGCGTTTTCGGTGACATCATCCGTGCTGAGGGCGCTTATATCCACTGTCTCGAGGACTTCTGGGATGCTTACTGGAAGGATCCAGCAGACAATGACAAGGACAACCTCCACTGGCGTATGAAGTATAACATGGAGAACCGTGGTGATGTTTATCCTACTCACGGCTTGGGTCCTGTTGCTCAGTGTCTGAATATTCACCGTGGCGACCGCTTCACTACGCTCGTTGCCATGGATACAGAGTCTTTCGTGGGTAAGGACTGGGTGAAGAACAAGAGCGGCAAGGAGTGCAAGGAGTTCCGCAATGGTGACCATACTACTACCTTGATGCGTACAGCCAAAGGTAAGGTGGTGGAGATTCAGCACAACGTGATGACTCCTCAGCCATACAACCGTCTGTTCAAGCTCACTGGTACCAAGGGTTATGCTACCAAGTATCCTACAGAGGAGTTTGCACTCTCTGGCGAGGCGCTCAAGGGTACAGGTGCTCCTCAGATGGATAACCTCAATGCTCATGGTTTCATGAACAAGGAGCAGAAGGAAGCTTTGATCAAGAAGTATTATCACCCTATCTTGAAGAAGTATGGTGAACTGGGCCGTCAGATGGGTCATGGTGGTATGGACTTCATTATGGACTCTCGTCTGGTTTACTGCTTGCAGAATGGTTTGCCATTGGATATGGATGTTTATGATTTGGCAGAGTGGTGTTCTTTGGCTGAGTTGGGTGCTCTTTCTATGGACAACAACAGCGCTGCCGTTACCTTCCCAGACTTCACCCGTGGTTTCTGGAACAAGCAGGATGGTTACAAGCATCAATATGCTTCTCCTGAGGCTGAGGCTGCTACAGAGGCTGCCGCTGCTGCTTATACCAAGTCACAGAAGGAGGCTACTGCTAAGTTCAAGTTGTGGAACCTTTATGATGCTGTAGCTGCTGCCAAGAAGGCTAATAATGCCAAGGCTTTGAAGTCGGCTACTGCTAAGTACAACAAGGCTGTAGCTGCTGCCAAGAAGGCAATGAATGCAAAGAAGTAATATCAACTCCCCATAAAAAATCAATCCCGGCTCTGAGATTCTAACGATGAATCTCGGAGCCGGGATTAATTTTTTGTTAAATTCTCGGAAAAACTTGGTCGTTTCGTGTATTTGATGTATATTTGCAAATCATAAGATAAGTATTTCTTGCAAATAGCATATATAACTTAAGAGAAGATAGAAAATGAAACGGATTAAGGTTTTAGTTTTTAGTATGTTGGCTGCCATGATGCTTGCATCTTGCGGTACAACGCAGAAGGTGCCTCTTACGGGTCGCACCCATCGCATCTCTGTCTCAGATGCACAGGTGTTGAGCTTGTCTAATCAGGAATATACCAAGTACATGGCTTCGGCGAAGAAATCTACCAATGCAGCGAAGACTGCGCAGGTGGTAAGAGTCGGAAAGCGACTGGCTGCTGCCGTGGAAACTTATCTCAAGGAGAACGGATACGCCAATGATCTGCAGAACTATTCCTGGGAATTCAACCTCGTTCAGGACAACAGTGTGAATGCCTTCTGCATGCCTGGCGGAAAGATTGTGGTATATGAAGGCTTGCTCCCGGTGGCTTCCAGCGATAATTCGCTCGCCATCGTACTGGGACATGAGATCGCACACGCCGTGGCTAAGCATAGTGCCGAGCAGCTTTCCAAGGCTCAGAACCAGCAGGTAGGTACCAGCATCCTGAGCGGTGTGCTGAATCAGGCAGTAGGTAATGGAGTCGGAGATTTGGCGGGTGCCGTAGCCGGACAGTATTTCTCCTTCCGCAACCTGAAGTATTCACGTGAAAACGAAACAGAAGCCGATTATATGGGCTTGATCTTTGCTGCGATGGCAGGCTACGATCCTCAGCAGGCTATACCTTTCTGGGAACGTATGGCTGAGGCTTCGGGCAATCAGGGCAAGAGTGATATCTTCAGCGATCACCCTTCCGATGCCAAGCGTATTGCTGCCTTGAAGGCGGCGATGCCTACTGTGCTGAAGTATTACAAGCCTCAGGGACAGACTTCCGTATCTACTACTAAGAAAACGGGCGTCAAGACCATCAAGGCTAGCTCGCTGATGAAGAAATCAACTAAAAAATAACGATATGATGGAATATATCTCTCAAAACCTCTGGCTGTTTTGGACTGTCATTATGTTCATCTGCCTCATCCTGGAGTTGTCTTCCGGCGACTTCTACGTGACTTGTTTTGCCATCGGTGCGCTCATCAGCATACCAGTGGCTGTGATGGATGCTCCGTTCTGGGTTCAGGTAGTGGTCTGGGCGGTATGTTCCGTACTCAGTATCCTGTTGATCCGTCCGCATCTGGTAAAGGCTATCCATAGGGGAGCCGATCTTCGGGAGAGTAACTCCGATGCCCTTGCCGGACAGATAGGCGAGGTGAGTGAAACCATCGTTGCCGGTGGGTATGGAAGAGTGAAGCTCGATGGTGATGACTGGAAGGCTGAAGCTCCGGGCGCTGCTGGTGATATCGCCAAGGGTTCCCGTGTAAGAGTGATGGGTCACCAGTCTATCATTCTCCAGGTAGAGAAGTGCTAGCTTCTTTCATATTTCAAAAAAAGTGTCAGATCAGTAGTATTCACTTAATATAGTAAACATCATGGAAATAGGACTTTATGTATTGATTGCTCTAGTGCTGCTTGCACTGGTAGTGGTAAAGAAAACCATCGTGATCATTCCTCAGAGTGAGACCAGAATCATCGAGCGGTTGGGTCGCTATTATGCTACCCTGAAGCCAGGTATCAACATTATCATTCCTTTCATCGACCAGGCCAAGACCATCGTGGCGATGCGTAGAGGAAGCTATACTTATACCAGCAGCATCGACCTTCGTGAACAGGTTTATGATTTCGACCGTCAGAATGTGATTACCAAGGATAATATTCAGATGCAGATCAATGCACTGCTTTATTTCCAGATTGTAGATCCTTTCAAGAGTGTTTATGAAATCAACAATCTGCCTAATGCGATAGAGAAGTTGACTCAGACTACCCTGCGTAACATCATCGGTGAGATGGAACTCGACCAGACACTTACCTCCCGTGACACCATCAACACCAAGCTTCGTGCGGTGCTCGACGATGCCACCAACAAGTGGGGAATCAAGGTAAATCGTGTAGAGTTGCAGGATATTACTCCTCCTGAGAGTGTGCTCCAGGCGATGGAGAAGCAGATGCAGGCAGAGCGTAACAAGCGAGCTACCATCCTTACTTCAGAAGGTGAGAAGGAGAAGCAGCGTCTGCTCTCCGAAGGTGAAAAGGCGGCGATTGTCAACAAGGCTGAGGCTGCCAAGCAGCAGGCTATCCTGAGAGCTGAAGGTGAGGCAACCGCCCGCATCCGCAAGGCTGAGGCTGAGGCCATCGCCATCCAGAAGATTACCGAAGCCGTAGGACAGAGTACCAATCCTGCCAACTATCTGCTGGCACAGAAATACATTACCATGATGCAGGAAGTGGCTCAGGGTAAGGATAATAAGGTGGTTTATCTGCCATACGAGGCTACCAACCTCCTGGGATCCATCGGTGGCATCAAGGATTTGTTTAACAGTAAGTAAACTAAAAAATATGAGTAAGAAAATTTGTATTGTTGCTGGAGCGAGACCTAACTTCATTAAGGTGGCTCCTGTGATGAGAGCGATAGAGAATGCCCGGAATGCGGGCGGGGAGATGGAGTGCAAGCTGGTCTATACCGGTCGTGAAGACGATGAGACTCTTGAAGATTCTCTTTTCTCTGACTTGGGTATCCGCAAGCCGGATGTTTATTTGGGCGTGGAATGTGAGAATATGAATGAGCTGACCGGTATGGTGATGGCACAGTTTGAGCGCTATCTCCAGCAGAATCCTACGGATGTGGTGATTGTGGTGGATGATCTGGCTTCTACTATGGCTGTGGCTATCGTCACCAAGAAGCAGGGCGTTCAGTTGGCTCACATCGCAGCAGGTACCCGTAGCTTCGATATCACCATGCCAAAGGAAATCAACCGTCTGGTGATTGATGGACTCTCTGATATTCTCTTCACCGCAGGTATCTCCAACAACAGTATCGCCAACAAGGAGGGTGCCGAACTCTCTAAGGTTTATATGGTGGGCAATGTACTCATCGATAACATCCGATTCCTGCAGCAGCGTATGAAGCGTCCTCAGGTGATGGACGAGCAGCATCTGGAGGATGGCAAGTATATGGTGCTTACCTTGAACCGCAAGGCTATCGTCAACAATATCGATGAGATGAAGACCTTGATCTCAACGATCGACAGTGTGGCTCGCCAGGCAGGCATCAAGGTTCTGGCTCCTTTGCGTGGCAAGGCTTTGGGATTCGTGCTTGCCTTCAAGGCTTACCAGGATGTGGCTGACCATCAGTCGGGTATCATGGTTGTGCAGCCTCAGGGTTATCTCGATTTCTCTTATCTCTCAGCCCACGCCATGGGTGTAATCACCGATTCGGGCAATGTGGCAGAAGAGGCTACCTTCAATGGAGTACCATGCATCACCCTGAACAGCTATACCGAGCATCAGGAAACCGTAACCGTAGGAACCAACCAGCTCGTTGCTGAAGATCCGGAGAAGCTTCAGCAGGCTATGGAGAAGATTGTGAAGGGTGAATGGAAAAAGGGTGGTATTCCTGATAGATGGGATGGACGGTCTGCAGAACGCATCGTTCAGATTATCTGTGGATAATCACTACTCAATACAATAAACAATAAAGCCAGCGACCGAAAAATCGCTGGCTTTATTGTTTATCACTTAAGCGGTTCCGAAACCGGATAATCATACTGTTTGTAATAGGTAGGAGTCTTTGGGGTGTTATACCAATTGCCCTCTACGCTTACTCCGATGGAGAAGTTCTTGTTGGTATATCTGACTCCGGCACCTAACACATTGGCACCGGCAGCTCCCATGCCATATCCTCCAGGCATCACGCCCATTCCCCAGATGCCGGGATACATACCATATCTGCCATATCCGTAAGGACCATATCCGGCATAACGGTTGTAGATGGAATTGTAGTTGTTGGCTACACTTACCTGTCCATATACGTATGCTTCCCAGTGCTCATCAAACTGATAGCCCAGAATGCCATACACACCACCATCCCGGAAATTGTCGCCTCCGTAATTGATGTTGTTGAGATAGGTACCCAAAGCCATCCACAGCTTGTTGTCCTTGGTGAGCGGCGTGAGATACGTGGCATTGATGGTCTGGGTAAAACCGCCCCAGTGTGGCGCATGCTTGCCGAAAGTGGCGAAGACGGAAAGATCTACCGAGAGGTTCAGTCCCTTATGGAGTCCCCTGCCATATCGGTTCCAGCCATATTTGCCCCAGTCATTTCCCCAATAGTCATAACTGTTTCCCAATCCTCCCGTATTGACCAGGTTAGAAATTGGGTTGTTGTAATAATCACTATCCTGAGGATTCTTCAGATAACTGCCCATCTTGTAGAGTTCGTCACTGTTGGAATCGATATGCCGGATAGGGGTGTAGGTATTCTTCACCGGTTTTCCGCCATATACCACGGTTTTCCCGTCCTGATATACCGTATCGCCTGGCAACAGCCAGTCTTCCCTCGGACTATCCTGACTGTGCAGAGGTCCGAAGCTCACGTGCTGTGCCTGGGCTTTCATTCCTATCAGTGCGAAGCCCAGGAGAAGAAGATATAATCTTTTTGTTGTCATCATATCAAATCGTTTATGTAGCCTCATATTCGAAGCTTTTTATGTTATTCACCAATTTTTGAGCATCATTTTGCCCGTTTCTGTCATTTTGCACGCAAAGATATAAAGAAAGTTTGAGAAAAGCATAACTTTTTAGAATAAAATCATTATCTTTGCAATCAATAACATAAAAAACAGATTTAAGTATTAAGAAAATGAAAAAGATAATAACGATATCTGCCCTCTTGCTGGCTGCTTTTGCTCCTCAGGCAATGGCGCAGGAACAGACTCAGCCAACTCAGCAGACTGCCCGTCCGGCATTCGACAATGAGTTGCTCCCTTGGGAGACACCTCGTGATACCACCTGTCACGAGGTACTGCTGGAAACCACGATGGGCAATATCCGTGTGGCTCTTTATAACGATACACCGCATCACCGCGACAACTTCCTCAAGCTCGTGAACAGCGGATATTACAACGGCTGTATCTTTCAGCGTGTCATCAAGAACTTCATGATCCAGGGTGGTGATTACTCTTGTCGCAAGGTTACTCCCGGAAAGGTGGAGAAGTTTGATGTCAACTATACGGTACCAGCCGAAATCATCTATCCTAAATATTACCACAAGCGCGGTCAGCTCTGTGCAGCCCGTGAGGGGGATGATGAGAATCCAACCAAGGCATCAGCCTCTACCGATTTCTATATCACCTGGGGCAGAAACTTCTCACCCCGGCAGATGGAATACTATGTAGAGAAGGAGAAGAGAGAGGGTGCGAAATCCTACGCTCTGCCATCCGAGCAGTTGCAGCAGGGTTACATCAAGCATGGTGGAGTGCCTCATCTGGACAATGGATATACTGTGTTCGGCGAGGTGCTGGAAGGTATGGATGTGGTAGATAAGATCCAGAATGTGGCTACCAACAAGGACAACAATGACCGCCCGCTGGAAGACATCGTCATCACCAGAGCCACCCAGGTGAAATAGACCAGCAAGGGGAAAATACCTAAAATGAAAACAATAACATTATAATACGGGAAAAATGAAATCTTTAAAGGAGTTATACCGAATTGGCAAGGGACCATCGAGCAGTCATACGATGGGACCTCAGCGCGCAGCTAAGCTCTTCCTGGAGCGTTGTGCTAATGCTTCGTCCTACGAAGTTACATTGTATGGTGCCCTGGCTGCTACCGGCAAGGGTCACATGACCGATGTGGCTATCGAGGAAGTGCTCAAGAAGCATATTGTTCATATCATCTGGAAGCCTCAGGTCTTCCTGCCTTTCCATCCTAACGGAATGAAGTTTGTGGGCAAGGACCTGAATGGCGACGTGATTGACGAGTGGATTGTTTATAGTATCGGTGGCGGTGCCATCTCGGATGGTTCTGATGGACAGTCGGAGTTGGGCGCTGAAGATGTCTATGACCTGAAGACGATGGCGGAAATCCAGAAATGGTGCTACGACAACGGCCGCTCTTTCTGGGAATACGTGGAGAAATGCGAGGATAAGGATATCTGGGATTATCTCCGTAAGGTCTGGGATACCATGAAGCAGTCTATCCACAATGGTCTCAGTCATGAGGGTGTCTTGCCTGGACCGCTGAAACTCCAGCGCAAGGCTGCTGTCTATCATATCAAGGCAAAGGGCTATCGTGCTTCCTTGCAGAGCCGCGGACTGATTTATTCCTATGCACTGGCGGTGAGTGAGGAGAATGCATCGGGCGGTACCATCGTTACGGCTCCTACCTGTGGTGCCTGTGGCGTACTTCCTGCCGTACTCTATCATATGCATACTGCTCATGAAATGAGCGAGGAGCGCATCCTCCGTGCTTTGGCTACTGCCGGACTGGTGGGTAACATCGTCAAGCACAATGCTTCTATCAGTGGTGCTGATGTGGGTTGCCAGGGTGAGGTAGGTGTAGCCTGTGCGATGGCTTCAGCTGCGGCATGCCAGCTCTTCGGTGGTAGTCCTGCCCAGGTAGAGTATGCTGCCGAAATGGGATTGGAGCATCATCTGGGTATGACCTGCGACCCGGTTTGCGGATTGGTACAGATTCCTTGCATCGAGCGCAATGCCTTTGCGGCTGCCCGTGCCCTGGATGCTGATCTCTACGCTTCCTTCTCGGATGGTCATCACAGCGTATCATTCGATAGAGTGGTAGAAGTAATGCGACAGACCGGTCACGATCTCCCTTCGCTCTATAAGGAAACCAGCGAGGGCGGTTTGGCAAAAGGCTTTAAAGGATAATAGTCGCCCTGAAAGGGCAGAAGCTCCTAGCCCAGGGTAACACCCTGGGTAAGAATAGCAGTTAGCAATGCGCCCTGAAAGGGCAAAAGCTTTTTATTAATTAGATGATTTATAACAGATTAAAACGATTTAGTTTAAGTACTTTAGTAATAGCGGTCTGTCTTCTCCTGTCTTCCTGCGGTTCGGAATCTTCCGAAACCCGAAAGCAGTTGAAGACGAAGGCTGATTTGCAGGGCGCCGTTATCGGCGTACAGTTAGGTACCACCAGCGACGGCCTTGCCACAGAGTTGGAAAAGAAAGGAGATGGCACCAAGGTAGAACGATACAACAAGGGAGCCGATGCCATTCAGGCGCTCCTCCAGGGTAAGATCGACTGTATGGTGACCGATGAGGCACCAGCCAAGGCATTCCAGCGGGTGAATCCTTCTCTCCGCATTCTGCCGGAAACCTTCGATGCCTCCTCTTTCGCCATCTGTGTGGCAAAGGATCATGCCGAATTGCGGCAGTCCATCAATCATGCCATCCGTATTCTGAAGGAGAATGGCGTCATCGATTCCATCGTCAACCGCCATCTGGAACGGGGCATTACCGTGGCTTATACGCCTAAGGTTTCGGATGTGAAGAAGAATGTTCCTGAAGCGCTGCAGAAGCTCGGACTGAAGAAGAGTCTCCGCTTTGCTACCAATGCCACCTTCGAACCATTCGAGTACTACCAGGATGGTAAGATTGTGGGTATCGATGTAGATGTGGCGAATGCCATCGGCGATGTGATGGGCGTGGATGTCGAGATTCTTGATATGGAGTTTGATGCCATCATCACTTCCGTACAGGCTGGCAAGGCTGATGCCGGTATCGCCGGTATTACCGTCACCCCCGAGCGGGAGAAGAACATAGGATTCACCGATTCCTACGCCGATGTGCGACAGGTCATCATGGTAAATTCCGGAAATGCAGAAGTAGCTGATGTACAGCATGGATTTCTGGATAAGTTCAAGTCTTGCTTCATCGATGACAACCGCTATGAGTATCTCCTGCAGGGATTGGGCAATACGCTCATCATCACCTTCTTCGCCATCATCCTTTCCGTGATTCTCGGTACGCTGATTGCCATCATACGTGCCCGTCATGAACGCCGTGGCGGTTGGCGCATTCCGAATATGCTCTGCCAGTTGTATCTCACCATCATGCGTGGTACACCTACCATGGTGCAGTTGCTCATCATCTATTATGTGGTCTTCGCCTCAGCCGATGTCAACAAGATTCTGGTAGCCGTCATAGCCTTCGGCTTGAACTCTGCGGCATATATTGCCGAGGTCATCCGTTCGGGTATCATGTCGGTAGATGAGGGACAGATGGAAGCGGGTAGAAGTCTCGGTCTTTCTTATGGCAAGACCATGCGACTCATCATCCTGCCACAAGCCTTCAAGAATGTGCTGCCGGCGATGGGTAATGAGCTTATCACCCTGCTCAAGGAGACTTCCATCAGCGGTTACATCGGTCTCGTGGATCTTACCAAGGGTTCCGATATCATCCGAAGCATCACCTACGAGGCAATGCTGCCATTGGGTGTAGTTGCCTGTCTGTATCTCATCATCGTCCTCGGACTGAATGCCGGAGTGAGAAAGTTGGAAAAGCGTTTGAGAAAGAGCGAAAGATAATAGATGAGAAAGAGTGAAAGATAATAGAATGGATAAAATGAACGAGATAATCAAGATAGAAGGACTTCGCAAGCGCTTCGGCGACAACGAAGTCCTGAAAGGCATTACCACTTCCGTCAAGCAGGGCGAAGTGGTTGCCATTATTGGCCCGTCGGGCTGTGGCAAAAGTACCTTCCTGCGTTCCATCAATCTCTTGGAGGAACCTACGGAGGGAAAGATTCTGATCGATGGTATAGACCTTACCTCCTGGGATGTAGATATCAACAAGATGCGTCAGCGGGTGGGTATGGTGTTCCAGCAGTTTAATCTCTTCCCGAACATGACCATCCGCCGCAATATCATGCTGGCACCGGTAGAGTTGGGGAAGATGACCCGTGAAGAGGCGGATGAGAAGGCTACAGAGCTTCTCTCCCGCATCGGATTGCTGGACAAGGCAGACAGTTACCCGGATAGTCTTTCGGGCGGACAGAAGCAGCGTGTAGCCATCGTCCGTGCCCTGGCAATGAATCCGGAAGTTCTTCTTTTCGATGAACCTACTTCTGCGCTCGACCCGGAGATGGTAGGAGAAGTATTGCAGTTGATGAAGGATGTGGCTGCTGAAGGCATGACGATGGTGGTAGTAACCCACGAAATGGGCTTTGCCCGAGAAGTTGCCAATCGTGTGCTCTTCTTCAGTGATGGCTATATCACGGAGGATGGCACCCCTGAGGAAGTCTTCAATCATCCGAAGTCTCCAAGACTCCAGGAGTTCCTGGGTAAAGTCCTGTAGGAGTTATCCTCTAGTTTCGCAAGTAAGCCCCACACGCCCTGAAAGGGCAGAAGCTCCTAGCCCAGGGCATCGCCCTGGGTAATGTTGGCAAAAAGTAAAGTCGCCCTGAAAGGGCAAAAGCTTTCAATTTTAAAGCTTTTGCCCTTTCAGGGCGACTTTTTTGTATCTGTTCTAAAGCCCAGGGCGATGCCCTGGGCTAAGAGCTTTCAGCCCGTTTCAACCGTACAGTTCGTTATTTTTTAGCCTCAATGATCTCCTCAGCACGCTTCAGCGCCTTGCTGATATGATCAGTGATGTTCTCCTTGCCGAGCATATTGTAGAAGCCAGCCTTCTCCAACTGGGCGTTTACCTTTTCGCAGACACCGGAGAGAACTACCTGGATATCCTCCTTCTGACTCATCTCGCAGAGGTTGGTGAGGTTGTGGATACCGGTAGAATCCACGAAAGGAACCTTACGCATGCGGATGACGCGAACCAAAGGACGGTCGCCGAAGGCTGCCATCACTTCCTCAAATTTATTACCTGCTCCGAAGAAGAAAGGACCGTTGATCTCATATACCTCCACGCCCTTAGGAATCGTATAGTGCTCCAGGTTGGTAGAGAGGAAATCATATTCCTTGTTCAAGTCAATCTCATCCTCAGTAACTGCCGTCACATCAGTGGTCTCGCTCATTCGCTTCATGAAGAGCAGACAGGCGATGATCAGACCCACCTCGATGGCAACGGTCAGGTCGAAGATGATGGTGAGGAAGAAGGTAATCAGGAGCACGGTAACGTCGCTCTTAGGATTCTTCATCAATGCCAGGAAACTTCTCCAACCGCTCATACCATAGGAAACCACAACCAATACACCTGCCAGACAAGCCATAGGAATATACTTGGCGAGCGGCATCAGGAAGAGGAAGATGAGCAACAGTACTACAGCGTGGATGATACCTGCGACAGGAGTCTTACCGCCGTTGTTGATATTGGTCATGGTACGGGCGATGGCACCGGTAGCAGGAATACCGCCGAAGAGTGGGGAAGCGATGTTCGCCAGACCCTGGGCAATCAACTCAGTATTAGAGTCGTGGTGGTCGCTGATGACACCGTCGGCAACGGTAGCAGAGAGCAGACTCTCGATGGCACCGAGGATGGCGATGGTGATGGCAGGAGATACCAGACTCTTGATGGTCTCCCAGTTCATCTCAGGAACCTGGGCAGCAGGCAACTCGTTGCTGATAGAGAAACGGTCGCCGATGGTCTCGATGCTCTCTACGCCGGCAAACTGCTTGAGCAGCAGCGCCACAACGGTCATCAGGATGATGGCGATGAGCGATCCCGGAATCTTCTTGCTGAACTTAGGAGTGATGGCGATGACCACCACGCTAACCACACCGATGAGGGCACACCAAGGGTCGATGGTGTCGAAACTCTGGAAATAAACACCCCATTTCTCCAGGAAGTCTGAAGGATTGGAAGCCAATGTCAAACCGAAGAGATCCTTGATCTGTGTTGTGAAGATGGTTACGGCGATACCGCTGGTGAAACCTACCACGATAGGATAAGGGATGTACTTGATGATGGTACCGAGTCGGAGCAGTCCGAAGAGCACCAGGAAGAGACCTGCCATCAGCGTTGCGATGGTCAATCCCTCGAATCCATACTTCTGGATGATGCCGTAGATGATGACGATGAATGCTCCTGTTGGTCCGCCAATCTGCACTTTGCTTCCGCCGAAGATGGAGATGATGAGACCCGCTACGATGGCTGTGATGATACCCTTCTCGGGTGTCACGCCAGAAGCGATACCGAATGCGATGGCCAGAGGCAGGGCTACGATACCAACGATGATACCTGCCATGAGGTCAGACATGAATGTTTTCTTGTTATAACTCTTCAAGCAAGAAAACAAACTCGACTTAATTGCTATTGCCTTCATTTAAAAAGTTTTGTTATATGAATTAATGTGATTTTTGCTTCGTTATCCGAAAATCGAGTGCAAAGGTACAACTATTATTTCATATAACAAAATCTTTTTTAATGTTTTTTAATTACTGCAGCTGAGTCATGTGATAGCCCAGTCGCTTCAGCTCCATGGCAGCGCCCATCAGATACATTTGATGTAAAGCTGCAATGAAGCCACGGAAAGCAGCCTCAGTACCAGGCTCATATCCCTGATGGATGAGCAGGGTATAGGTGCGTGCGGCACACTCTGCTACGATGGTAGAAGTAGCCTTGTGCTCGTTCTCGTCGAGCAGCAGAACCTGGTCGAGAATATAGTCGTCCATGTGGTCGAAATCAATGCGGTCTCTGAGGTGTTCATAAAGATTATCTACCTTGCCATACAGTTCCCAGTCCTCGTCCCAGTATTTGGCGATGGCCATGCCTACAAACATAATCCATCCCAGAGCCACGGTAGGGTATTTGCTGAACTCGCGCATGGCATCAGGCAGATAGCTTTCGCCAATCTTCGCCCACTGCTCCTCGATGTCTGGAGCGTCTGGAAGCTGCTCGTCAACACGCTGTCTGCCAGTAAGGTACATACTCAGGTCCTGCTTGAAGATCTCTTCTATTCTTTTGCTTTTATTTTCCATATTCTTTAATGTTTTTTCTCTCTAACTGTAATTGATGGTACAAAGGTAAAACAAAAAACTCAGATAATGCCCGTTTTTTACAAGTTTTAATGCTTTGTTCATCCCTGAGATAACTCAGCGTAATCTGATGGATAGATGAATAAAAATGGGTGAAATGGGGGGGGCAGTGAGATGATTCAAAAAATGAACCAAAATGAACCAGTTTTCTTTATTTTTCAAAGAATCATTTCGGAATATGCTTAATTCTTTAGTAGATAGTAAGTTGTAATACTCCGTTAGATGATGTTCCTTGAATAAAATGCAAAAACTCTGAAATATTCGCTAAAATTTTAACACATTATATTTGGTCAGATACATTATTTTTTGTACTTTTGCATCAGATTCTGCATCTCTTAGTAAGAGGTCAACAGAAATCTCGAATTAAGAAATAGATAAAATGGCTTTCTAAGGCGCAATCAATATGAATAATATGTTGCAGTACCCTAGCTACGCTGTATCAGTGATGCAGCCAGCAGAAAGACATAAAAGTGTTGACGATTAGTGGAAGTTAGTCTATTGGTTTTCAATGCTGTGATACATGTCACAACCCCTTATAGTCCGGGAAGAGTCATCTTTTCAGGGGAAGCAGAGCTATATACTTTCCACAATATCGATTAATGAATTTTAGCATTTTACCTATGCCAGTATTAACAGTCAATCATTTCATCAGATATGTGGTTTATAGTACAGACCGATGTGTCCGGAGAGAATAAATCCATTGAATTCTTAAAGGAGCATTACCCGGAAGTCATCTCCGACTATTACTTTCCTTTGGGTAGGAAGACCATTCCTGCCGAAGATGGTAGCGAGAAGGTGCGTTTCGTACCCATCCTTTCAGGTCTCTTCTTTATCCGGATAGAAAATAAGAAAGCGCTGGAGCGCATCCTTTCCCATAACGGCTATTTCCGGTATCAGGGCTATGACTTTGATATCAAAACCAGGGAAACGGTAGAGCGTACCTTCTTTGCCAAGGTTCGCCTGCTCTGCGCAGATAGAGAGAATTACTCCCTGGACGAGATTATCGACCTCGCCCGCATCCCGAATGCGGATATGGAGCGCTTCATCTATTATAATGAGCAGATAGCTGAAAATATCCAGGGACTGAGCATCGTAGATAAGCGGTATGATGATCTCATCCTCGAGAATGATACCATCCGCATCCTCAACGGACCGTTGAAGGGTTGGGTAGGCGTGGTGAAGCAGATCAAGAAGAATGGCAAGAAAGACCGCCACCTTCTGGTACGTTTCGGAAACAACCGCTGCCTCAACATCTCCAATATCCGCCAGTATGATATCCGGGTAGAACACGAGGCAACCCGGGGAGCCAAGTCGGAAGCGGTAGGCGTATGGCGTGCCATCGACCAGCTCATCGGTTATCTCCAGTTCCGGTATCCGGCAGAAAATGCTGCAGCCACCCTGCGTCGTCTCTTTGAGGATTACCAGAAGAAACTGACCTGCCATCGTGGCAGTCATCAGACAGACAAGGCATATAGCATTAAGAAATCAACATTAGAAGCAGCCCAGAAGAAGGAAGTGCTCGATCATATTGACGAGGCGATGCATCCCAACTTCCGCATCCTCGCGGGTTATTTCAAGACCGATAATGCTACTATCCGTGAAGGATTGAAGGAACTCATCCCCGATGTCCTGCTCCGTCCTTTTCTTACGCCAAGTACCGACATCCCGATTCCGCAGAATCAGGAATATGCCGTATTCCAGCATAATGGTATCGTTGAGCTGGTTATCCGCTGCCATCTGAAGGAATATTTCAGGGGTAAGGATTATGAGGCAGATAAATACAATCCCGTCTTCGATGAGGATTATGAGTATGATGCCCATATCGCCCTGTTGCCGACAGATGAGGGTAAGGTGAAGGCAATCACCTCATGGGGTGCTTTCTACGACCGGTATGCCATGCTGGATGAGGAAGATCACCGGAAGTTCCTCCTCGATCTGGAAACCAAGAAGTATCCTCGTCTCCTGCGTCTGCTTACTCAGGGCAGATACAGATTTGAGAAAGTCCATCAGATAGGAGGCTTCTCTCTCGATATGGATATTCCTTATACGGAGGATATCCAGGAGATGGCACGGCAGGCAATCGCCCAGCTTCAGGCATCCGGTGATGAACCGGGCTTCTTGTCCCAGACCACGGCTGCGGCCGTAGAAATGTGGCAGGGCGCCCGACTTCTGATGTGGCGCCAGTTGCTTCAGCGTTATGTCCTCCTCCATAAGGTACCGGTAGCAGATCTTCCAAGTGTCATTGTCTCCGACACAGGGTTGGAGGAGAAGTTCAGGGCTCAGGAGGGTAAGCTCCAGATAGGAGAGGTTGCCCAGGCTCTTCTGGAACGCCAGCAGCAGATTACTGCCTATCTGGAAAAAGGACAGTTGCAGCAGGCAGCCATCCGCTTTCTGGCAATGACGAAGGTCATCTCCGTCCATTTTGCCAAGGATGAGCTTTACAACTATATCACAGACGACTTCAATCCCAATGACACCTGTACATCGCTTTTTGACACGATAGTTCAGAAAACAGGAAAACACAGGAATGTAGTCAACTATCTGTATAAGGGAATGGTAGAGCTGCAGCAGGAAGATGCATGGACGTATTTCAAATACCCATCCTTCCTCAAGAAAGCAAAAGATGTGTATAATAAGATAAGAACTAACTAGATAATAGTGATCTTTATAATAACAAGAAAAAATATAAGTTTATGAGTCAGCAGAATAATCAGCAGAATAATCAGAACGAAACAAACAAGACTCCTTCAAATGGGATGCTGCACAAGATGAAAGTATCCCTCTTTGTCAACCGATTGACAAACTGGTATTTCTCTAAGAACGCCCTCCCGTATTGGTGTATCCTGGCATTGGATAGCCTTGCAATCCTCTTTGCAGGAATTGTTGCTACTTATATAGCAGAAGGTGGAGATGCTCTGGCAGATCATTTCTGGGGTTATTTCTTCACATTCGTGTGTACCCTTCCTCTCTTCATGGTAGGAATGAGAATCTTCCATACCTATTCGGGCATCATGCGCTATTCATCGTTCGTCGATCTGTTGCGTATTTCCGCAGCCCTGGTCTTGGGTTGCCTCTTCAATTGTCTTCTCCTTCTGGTATTGCCGGATGGTTACCTCTATAAGATTTCGTTAGAAGGTATCATCGTGATGCTCTTCATCTCGATGTGTGAGATGTGGATGATGCGTGTCATCGTCAAATACATGTACGATTCTACCTTTGCCGTGGATATCCGTACCCCTGTATTTATCCTGGGCGTTCGTCAGGGTGGTATTTCTCTGGCTAAGTCTATGCGCAATGCTCATCCTTCCCAGTATGTCGTCAAGGGCTTTACTACCATCGAGAAAGATGTGGTAGGTAGATATCTGTTGGGTTGCGAGGTGTATCCATACGATGAAAAGCTGATTTCCATCATGCACAGCATGAATGTCAAGACCCTCTTCATCAGCCCGCTGGTTACTGATCAGTTCCTGGAGATGCAGGATATGATAGACAAGCTTACCGCTGCCGGCATCAAGATTATGATGATGCCAAAGGCACAGTGGTGGGACGGCAAGTCAAACATCCGTCACCAGATGATGCGTGAGGTGGATATCGAATACCTCCTGCCACGAGATAAGATTGAGGTGGATATGGATGCCATCGGCAAGCTCCTCTGCGGTCGCACCATTCTCATTACAGGTGCAGCCGGAAGTATCGGTTCCGAGATGGTGAAGCAGATTGCCGTTTACCATCCAGCCCGTCTGGTTCTGGTAGATGCGGCAGAGACTCCTATGCACGATGTCCGTCTCTTCATGAGCAAGAACTATGCGGATATCCCATGCCAGACCATCGTTACCAGCATCACCAATGCTACCCGTATGGAGCATATCTTCTCAGCCTATCATCCAGACTATGTATTCCATGCAGCAGCCTATAAGCACGTGCCGATGATGGAGGACAATCCTTCAGAAGCCGTACAGAATAATATATATGGTACGCGCGTGATAGCTGATATGGCAGTGAAGTATGGCACCAAGAAGTTTGTGATGATCTCTACCGACAAGGCTGTGAACCCTACCAACGTGATGGGATGCAGCAAGCGAATCTGCGAGATCTACTGTCAGTCGTTGAACAAGGCGATAGTAGATGGCAAGGTCAAGGGAGTCACTCAGTTTGTCACCACCCGTTTTGGTAATGTCTTGGGCAGCAACGGTTCAGTTATTCCGATCTTCAAGAAGCAGATAGCGATGGGTGGTCCTATCACCGTCACCCATCCAGACATCATCCGTTTCTTCATGCTCATTCCTGAGGCATGTAAGTTGGTATTGGAGGCAGGTACCATGGGTAAGGGAGGCGAGATTTTCGTCTTCGATATGGGCAAGCCTGTCCGCATCGCCGACCTGGCAAAGCGTATGATAGCCCTCTCGGGTGTAGATGGCATCGACATCAAATACGTAGGATTGCGTGATGGCGAGAAGCTCTATGAGGAAGTCCTGAACGACAAGGAGGCAACCGTGCCAACCCATCATCCAAAGATCATGGTAGCCAAGGTTCGTGAGTATCCATACGAGTTGGCGTGCCAGAACGAGCAGGAACTCTACGACCTCTCCTTCACCTACGATGATATGGCAGTAGTGAAGAAGATGAAGCAGATTGTTCCAGAGTACAAGAGCCAGCACTCGAAGTACGCCCAGCTTGATGCATAGCGGTTCCGAGCACCGGAGGGCGGTTACATTCTTGTAATAATATATCAGGAGAAGTAATGAAGACAATAGATCAGATATTAAAGATAAAGGCAGTAGTGCTTTATATACTGAAAGCATTTCCAGAAGGCGTAGATTATATTCACCTCTTCAAGGTAATGTATTTTGCCCAGCAAAATCAGTTGAAAGAGTATGGCCTGCCCATTATTTATGATACGTTTGTAGCGAGAAAGCATGGACCAGTACCAGCTTTAACCTACAAGGTATTGCGAGGAATAGAAGGGAAAGCAGACCTTTCTTCACCAGAGCTGAAAGATTTTGCAGATTCTTTGAATATAGCTATCTCACAAGATGGTCATCAACTCATTTTTGCAGCGAATACTGCTGAATGCGATATGGATGAGTTATCCAGAGCCGATGTGAAGATGCTTGATAAATGGATAGAAAGATGTAAGAATATCAATTCCTTTGATTTGTCCGACAAGTCCCACGAGGACAAAGCATGGAAAAGGGCAAAACGCCAGTCAGACAAAACAGGCGAGGACACCAAAATTACCATGTACGATATGGCTGAAGCTGCAGGAGCCACCAAAGCTATGCTATGTGTGATTCGTGATCGTCAATCTGTTCAAAAAGCATCTTCTTCATCAAACAGATTATCCTGAGTTCCTGAAGTATGATAGTTTTGTAGATTGCGGTATGCTCAAATCTATTGTTTTTTAAAAGAAATAAGAATATGGCACAGTTAACATTACAAATAGATAGTCCATCTTTATTGGAGCAATTAAAGAGCGTTCTTTCCTTGATGAAAGGGGTCAAAATCATAGCAGACAATCCATTATCTAAAAGTATAGCTCTGGAGGAAAATCCAAATGCTGAAACTTTGGCAGCAATGAAAGAGGCAGAGAGCGGACACGATGCTGGTGTCGTTCGAGTAGATAGCCTAGAGAGTTTCATGGCATCATTGGAAGAATAGAAGGTATGAAAGAAATTCGAAAGACCTCACAATTCAAGAAAGATTATAAGCGTTTTAAAAATAATAAAGAATTTGTAGAAACGCTTATGTGGATAGTCATGCTTCTGGCAGAAGGAAATCAGATACCGGAAGAGTATAATCCTCATCCTTTGAAAGGTAATTGGAAAAACTATATGGAATGTCATATAGAGAACGATACTCTCTTGATTTGGTTTGATAAGGAAAATAACGCAATTGAATTAGTTCGTTTAGGTTCTCATTCTGAGCTATTTGGAAAAGGGCGTAAAAGATAAATTCCTCTGCGGTCCCATCCCGCAAAAACTGGCGTAGACCTCTGATGGTCCGCCAACCACAGGTACACAAGTGACATTAAAATAATGTAATTATGAGAACGTTCAATTATAGTGAAATACAAAATACTCCAGTTTGGAATGAAGTAAAGAATTGGAGTGAAGATCGCAAAAATGCCCTCATAACATTGTTATATTCAACGATGAATGGTATCAATCCTTATGAGGCGCCAGAAGAAAAAGTACAGGCATTTGTAAATGATATGCCTCATGAGATTTTAGAAATGGCATCAGAGTATGCCATTAGACAAAGTCGTTCAGGCAGAGGTACGTCTCATCCTCAAGCAATTGAAAAAATTAAGGAACAAAGAGGATGGAAATAATATGGTCTGATATAGCGCTTCATCAACTAAATGAAGTCTTAGACTATGGTTATAGCCCATTATAAGCAGTCAACTGTAACGGTAGTAAAGATGATAAAGCGTTGGGTAGAGCATAAGATTGAACTTTAACTGTATTCAACCCTTCCCCCTGCGGTCTCATCCCACAAAACCTGGCGCAGACCTCTGATGGTCCGCTAATTTCCCTCTTCTTCCCTGAGGCTTCTATCCTCTTGAAAGGGAACCTAAAGGATATAAGTTTAATTAAGATAGTATAATGTTAGAAAGATTTAGGGTTCTTTATTCAAAAGAAGCTGATGACTTTTTGGATAGTCTTCCACAAAAGGCTAAGGATAAGATTTTGTCGAATATTAGAAAGGCTAAATATGTGTTAGATCCTAAGCTTTTTAAAAAGTTAGAAGGAACTGATATTTGGGAATTCCGTACGAAATATGATGGAATTCAATATCGCTTGCTTGCCTTTTGGGATACCTCAACTAATTCTTTAGTTGTTGCTACACATGGGTTTATCAAGAAAGTACAAAAGACTCCTAAACAACAGATAAAAAGAGCCGAGGAAATTAGAACGTTGTATTTTAAAATGAAAGGATAGTAACTATGGAAGAAATGAAATTTTTTACAGAAGAAGAAATTCTGGATAAGCATATAGGTAAGATAGGAACCCCTCATAGAAACCAATTTGAAGATGAAATTAATACATACTTAATTGGTGAGGCAATAAAGGAGGCTCGTAAGAAAAAGCAACTTACTCAAGAGCAGTTAGGTAACCTTGTAGGTGTGAAGAAAGAACAGATTTCGAAAATTGAGAGTGGTAAGAATCTTACCCTCAATACGATTTCCCGAGTGCTTCATGCAATGGGATTACAAGCTCACTTAAATATTCCTTCAGTAGGTCAATATGCCCTTTAATTCTAGTAGTAAAGAATGTTTAAGACCTGATGACTGGTAATTGAAGAGGTGCTTTAATTAGCAAGTTGTCCCCTTGCGGTCCCAGCCCGCAAAATCTGGCGCAGACCTCTGATGGTCCGCCAACCCAAGAGCGTAGCGGTTCCGAGCACCGAGTAGGGCGGTTTTCCTCTTCTTCCCTGAGGGGAGAAGACCGAGATGAGAGGTGGAGCCTTCCTTAACGGTAAGGAAGGACGGGTAGGTTTTCGAACAAATAGCACCGAGTAGGGCGGTTATCTCCTTCCTTCTGAGGTTTCTGTCCCCTTGAAGGGGAACCGAAGGGGTCGTAAAGACCATTGAACGGAGGAATTCGAACAGAAATATGATATTAGGTAGGCGAAGCACGATTAGTATTGTTTATTAAGCTACTTTTCGCTTTTATGAAGCCTGCCTTTTTAAACGAAATAAAAAACAATCAATTTATTCTTTATGAATGATTTTAAAGATATTAAAATTGCAGTAGCCGGTACCGGCTACGTAGGACTTAGCATTGCTACGCTATTATCTCAGCACCATGAAGTAACAGCAGTAGATGTAATCCCAGAGAAAGTGGAGAAACTCAACAATAGGATTTCTCCAATCCAGGACGATTACATTGAAAAGTATTTGGCTGAAAAGCCATTGAACCTCGTGGCAACCCTTGATGGCAAATCAGCCTATAAGGATGCAGACTTCGTAGTGATTGCAGCACCAACCAACTACGACCCTGTGAAGAACTACTTCGATACAACCCATGTAGAAGAAGTCATCGATCTGGTATTGGAAGTAAATCCAGATGCTGTGATGGTTATCAAGAGTACCATCCCTGTAGGTTATACCCGTAACCTCTACTTGAAGTATGCTAAGAAGGGAGTGAAGAAGTTCAACCTGCTTTTTTCACCGGAGTTCCTTCGTGAGAGTAAGGCTCTCTACGACAACCTTTACCCAAGCCGTATTATCGTAGGTTATCCAAAGGTAATCGATCGTCCTGAGTTTGCAGAGGAGAACGAGGCTATTAAGTCCGTAACCGATGTCGAGATGTTGAAGGAAGCAGCCAAGACATTCGCCGCTTTGCTCCAGGAAGGCGCTATCAAGGAGAACATTGATACCCTCTTCATGGGCATGAAGGAAGCAGAGGCAGTCAAGCTCTTCGCCAATACCTATCTGGCACTCCGAGTAAGCTACTTCAATGAGTTGGATACATACGCAGAGGTAAAGGGACTCGATACCAAGGCAATCATCGATGGTGTAGGTCTTGACCCAAGAATCGGCACCCATTACAACAATCCAAGCTTCGGTTATGGTGGTTATTGCTTGCCAAAGGATACCAAGCAGCTCTTGGCAAACTATGCCGATGTTCCTGAGAACCTGATTGAGGCAATCGTTGAGAGTAACCGTACTCGAAAGGACTATATCGCAGATGCCGTTCTTCAGAAGGCAGGTTACTATAGCTATGCTGATGATAACAGCTATGATGCAAGCAAGGAGCACAACTGTGTGATTGGTGTTTATCGTTTGACAATGAAATCTAACAGCGATAACTTCCGCCAGTCCGCCATTCAGGGTATCATGAAGCGTATCAAGGCAAAGGGTGCTGAGGTTATCATCTATGAACCAACCTTGGAAGAGGGTAGCACCTTCTTCGGAAGTAGAGTAGAGAATAACCTTGAAGCCTTCAAGGCTCAGAGCCATGCCATCATCGCCAACCGCTACGATGCTTGTCTGGATGATGTAAAGGATAAGGTTTATACACGCGATATCTTCAGAAGAGACTAATTTGTTGTTTATGGCAGATAATTTAAAACAAAAGACACAAAAAGGTTTATTATGGAGTTTTGTTGAGAGATTTGCTACGCAAGGCGTCCAGTTTCTTTTCGGTATTATTTTGGCTCGCTTATTGTCACCAGAAGACTATGGAATTATAGCGATGCCTTTAGTATTTTTAGCAATAGCTCAATGTTTCATTGATAGTGGTTTCTCTGGGGCATTAATCAGAAAGCCTGATTTGACAGAAGATGATTTATCTACAGCATTCTATTTTAATATAGGAGTAGGTGTTGTATGTTATGTTTTGTTGTTTCTTACATCACCCCTTATTGCAGATTTTTATCATACGCCGATTCTTGCAAATTTATTGAAAGTTACAGCATTAGCGACACTTTTTAATCCTCTATGTGCAGTTCAGCAAGCAATATTAACACGAAAAATAGACTTCAGAACCCAGGCGATAGTTTCGCTCACAGGTGCTATAATTAGTGGATTTATTGGACTTGGAATGGCATTTAATGGATTTGGTGTTTGGTCTTTAGTTTGTCAACAAGTAGGTGGATATGTAATAAGAACAATTCTTCTATGGATAATGGTAAAGTGGAAGCCGAAGAAAATATGGTCTAAAGAATCATTTAAATATCTTTGGGGGTTTGGTAGTAAGATGTTAGGATCAGGTTTGCTTGATACAACTTATAATAACATTTATCCAATAGTCATCGGAAAGTTCTTTAGCGCAATCGATTTAGGTAATTATACTAGAGCACAGCAATTTTCTACACTTCCTTCAAGTAATATTACTGGTGTCCTTCAGCGTGTCACTTTTCCTGTTTTGAGTAGTATTCAGAATGAAGATGATAGATTAGCAAAAAATTACAGAAAAATTTTGAAATTGTCTGCATTTGTTATATTCCCTTTAATGTTATTGCTTTCAGCTATAGCTGATCCTCTGATTCGGGTTCTGTTGACCAGCAAGTGGGAAGGATGCATCATTCTATTACAACTCATATGTTTTAATATGATGTGGTATCCAATTCATTCAATTAATTTAAATCTACTGACGGTAAAAGGTCGTTCTGATTTATTTTTTCGATTGGAAGTAATAAAAAAAATAATAGGTATTGTTATTTTATGCGTAACAATACCTCATGGTATTATTTGGATGGTTACTGGTGGTATCGTGAGTTCGTTGTTTGCTTTAATCGTAAATACTTATTATACTGGAAAACTAATTAATGTAGGATTTATTAAGCAAATAAAGGACTTGCTTCCTATTTTGGGAATATCATTACTTATGTGGTTTATTGTACTTACTTCATTACTTATTACACCAAATAGTTACATTCAGCTAGTTATTGGTGTTTGTATAGGAATTTTGTTTTATATCGTATGTGCACAAATGTTACTTAAGGAAGAATGGAGTGAAGTTTTGAGTATGATTCCTAGTAAATTTAAGAAAAAATAAAAATATATTTAAAATAATATCTTTATGGATAAAAAATTAATAACAGTAACTTCTCCGTTACTGCCAAATCTTGATGATTTTCACGCTGAACTCCAGAAAATCTGGGACAGCAAGTGGATAACAAATAATGGTGATTATCACAAGAAACTGGAGGCAGCCCTTGCTGAATACCTCAAGGTTCCTTATGTCAGCCTCTTTACAAATGGTACATTACCATTGCTTACAGCATTGCAGGCTCTTCGTATAACTGGTGAGGTTATTACTACACCTTATAGCTTTGTTGCTACTACTCACAGTATTTGGTGGAATGGCTGCAAGCCTGTTTTCGTAGACATCGATCCTGCCACAGGTAATATAGATCCGAACAAGATAGAAGCTGCTATTACTCCAAGAACAACAGCAATTATGCCAGTCCATGTATATGGCCAGCCATGCGATACAAAGGCAATTCAAGAAATTGCTGATAAATATGGCTTGAAGGTCATCTATGATGCAGCCCATGCTTTTGGGGTAGAGGTAAATGGCGAGAGTATTTTGAATGCAGGAGATATGAGTACTTTGAGTTTCCATGCAACTAAAGTATATAACACTATTGAAGGCGGTGCATTAATTATGCACGACGAGAAAACCAAGAAACGTATTGATTATTTGAAGAACTTCGGATTTGCTGGTGAGACAGAGGTTGTTGGTCCAGGTATCAATAGCAAGATGGACGAGATGCGTAGTGCATACGGCTTGCTTAACTTGAAGCAGGTGGATGCAGCTATTGAGGCTCGTCATCAGGTAGCTATTAAGTATCGTGAGGTTTTGCGCAATGTAGAGGGTATAACTTTCTTCGATGATATTCCTGGTGTTCGTCATAACTATAGTTACTTCCCTATTTTTATTGATGCCCAGAAGTTTGGCATGACTCGTGATGAACTTTACGGAAAAATGAAGTCTCAAAATGTATTGGGGCGTCGTTACTTCTATCCATTAATCAGCGAGTTCTCTACTTATCGTGGTTTGGAAAGTGCAGATCCAACAAATTTACCAAATGCTCACAAGATGGCAAACAGCGTAATTTGCTTGCCTATGCACCATGCATTGAGTGATGAGGATATTCAAAGAACTTTAGATTGTATCTTAAAATAGTATGCAATACTTATCTTACCAAGAGGCTAAAACCCTTCATACGCCATTTTTTTTGTTTGATGAAAATCATCTTGCTTGTCAAGTAAGTTTGATTCATAAAGCTTTTGAGAAATATTGGAGTAATGGCTTGGTTGCTTATTCTGTAAAGACTAATTCTTTACCATATCTTGCAAAAGTTTTGCGTAAATGTGGTGTTGCTGCAGAGGTTGTTTCGGAGGATGAATATGACCTTGTGAATAAAGTAACTCAATTCGGGGGGGGAATATTGTATGTAATGGTCCGATTAAGCATGATAGTTGGATAAAGAAGTTACTTACACAAAAATGTTATTTGAATATTGATTCAAAAAATGAATTAGTTCTTGTAGAAAAATACGCTAGACAACATCCTAATAACATAATAAAAGTAGGCCTTCGTGTAAATAATGACATAGAAGATATATTCCCTAATGCATCTACGGCTGGTGCAAAAGGAAGCAGATTTGGATTTAGCTATGAAGCAGGAGAGTTAGAACATGCAATTGATTATTTGCGTAAAATCAAGACAATTAAGATTACGGGATTGCATTTGCATATATCAACAAATCTTCGTTCTTTGGCTGTTTACCAATATATAGTTAATAAGTTTGATGAGATTGTTAGGCGATATTCTCTTAATGATATAGAATATTTGGATGCTGGCGGTGGCTTTTACGGTGAAGTCCCCAATAAACCACAGTGGGAAGATTATATATCAACCATATCTGAAGAACTTTTTAAAAGAGGCTATAATCCTGAGCGTCTCAAACTTATTATTGAACCAGGTGTAAGTCTATTATCTGGATGCTTTAGTTACTATACGCAAGTTGAAGATGTAAAGGATACAAAACGCTCTCATTTTGTTGTTTTGGATGGTAGCCGAAATCATATAGATCCATTAATGCATAAGACAATAAAAAGTTATTTTTATTCTATAGAGCAACAGGTTCCGACTTCAATATTTAATTATCCACAAATTTTGGTGGGTTATACATGTTTGGAGTATGATTCATTTTTCGAATTAATCAAGGAAAAACAACTTCAGGTTGGCGATATAATACGTTTTGACAAGGTAGGTGCTTATACATTAACATTCTCACCTCTTTTTATCTCTTGGTTTCCTACAGTTTATTCTATAAACAATGGACACGTCAGCATTGTTCGGGACCGCTGGACTGTTGATGAAGTTCTGCAAAAATCAAAAATTTAACATGAATATTTTATTAACTGCAATCGGTTCTATGTCTGCTTTATGTGCAATTAATAATTTGCACAAAGCGGGGCATAAAGTTATAGGATGTGATATATATCCCAAAGAATGGCACTACGAAGCTTCTCTATGTGATGTTTTTGAACAAGCTCCTTATGCTAACACAGCGGATTACATTCCGTTCCTTCTTAGATTAGCGAAAGAAAATGAGGTCAAATATCTTTTTCCACTAACTGATTTAGAGATAGATGTGATTAATGCTAAACGTGAGCTGTTTGAGCAAGAAGGTATTGTTGTATGTATTTCTTCTAAAGAAACATTGAAAGTTGCTCGAAATAAATATTCTTTATATAAGGCTTTCAAAGATGATGCTAATGTTCCATCCGTACCTACATATACCTTAGAAGATGATTTATCAAGATTAAATTATCCGTGTGTAGCTAAACCACGAGATGGTAGAAGCAGTGAAGGTTTGTGTTATTTGAAAAATGAGAACCAGCTTAATGAAATAAAGCATATTTCATCATATATCTTTCAAGAAAAAATAGCAGGAAGTGTATGTACTGTTGATTATGTTAGAGAGCCTTTGTCTGGTGCTTCTTTTTGTGTGCCTCGTGAAGAATTATTAAGAACAAAGAATGGAGCAGGAACAACTGTAAGAATATTCCGTGATGAGACGCTGGAAAAACTGGTGAAATATATTGGGCAGAAATTAAAAATTTCGGGTGTTGTTAATATGGAATTTATTAAAAACAGTACAGGGTATTACTTAATAGATATAAACCCAAGATTTTCTGCAGGAATTGCATTTTCTTGTCAAACAGGATATGATTTTGTAAATGCACATTTGGCTTGTTTTATGAACAATGCTTTACCAAAAACGATTTCATATTCAGAAGGAATTGCAATTAAATATTTTGTTGAATGGGTTAAATAAGCGTTTGCTAATGGTTAGAATTGCCAATATTGTTACGGATGAAAAATTCATTGATAATTTAATAGAACTGAATGATAATATTTGTCATTCTGCAGAGAATTATTATGTCCTAGTTTACATCAAGAATAAACCTGTATTAAAGCTTATTAAGCAATCTCATAGAATATTGTTTGTTGAAAAAACAGCATTTGTTAGTTTCTTAGAGAATAACCATATAGATGCTGTTTTTCTTCATAATTTATTGTCTCTTCCATTAGATGTCACTCCGCAAATTCCTAAGTCTCTTTTGGTTTTTTGGATGGCATGGGGAATTGATATTTACAATGAGTTTGTCTTGAATATTCCTTTATATCATCATGATACCCAGAAACTTGTTCGTAATTTTAAAAACAAACTGATAGAAAAGATAAAAAAGATTACTTTTTATAGTAAGAAAAGAAGAGTTCTTTATCGAAATGCCATTTCACGAGTTGATTATTTTTCCGGTGTTTTACCACAAGAATATGGTTTGATGTCGAAATTAACTTTTTTTCATGCCAAGCAATTTTACTATTCTTATAATTCTCTAGATGATTTAAAAGATACTGAGTCTAATTTTATTTTGTCTAAAGGTATGGATGTAATGCTTGGAAATTCTGCTGCTCCAACAAATAATCATTTAGATATGTTTGAGTTAGTTAATAGCTTTGCTGATAAAAATGATATAAAATATTATGCTGTATTAAGCTATGGAGCTTCTCAGAATTATATAAATAAAATAGTTTCTGCAGGAAGAAAGCTATGGGGAGGTCGATTCATCCCGCTCCTACAATTTATGAATAGATATGATTTTTTCAAGCTTTATGATGACTGTGGATTTTGCTTATATCTTCTTGAACGCCAACAAGCTATTGGGAATATAGAATTTGCGTTAAAACATGGTAAGAAGGTTTTTATCTCTGACAATTGTCTTACTTATCATTATTTTAAATCTATAGGGTGTGATATTTATTCCATCCAAAAAGATTTGTCTAAGGAGTCTTTAAAAGTACCACTTTCTGAAGAATCTCAAAAGAAAAATTATAATATAATAACGTCTCTCTATACTATAAATACTGAAACGGAAAAAATAAATCAATTGGTGAATATTATAATTAAAAATAAAAAATAAGTCATTTAGGTAGTTTATACTGAATTGAAGACTCTATTTTAATAGAATATAACTATGAATATTTGTATATGTGGCCCGGTTAATCCTTTTGAATTAAAGGATTATATTAGTTCTGAAGATCCTGTTTTATCCATTAATAAAGGAGCTTCTGCAGTTAATACATATGTAAAGGAATTGTTAAGAAATCACCATCAGGTAACAGTAATAACCTCTGATGTTCCCTTATCCATCACAGAGGATATCACATATTCTGGTGAGAACTTAACTATATATGTGGTAAATAGTAAGCCAGGATTATTCTTGTTTCACGGATTTTCCCGCTTTTATATGGTTAACAGGCTTAAACGCTATATTCGCAAGGTACTTCCTAATTTGGACGTTTTGCATTGTCAATGGACTTATGATTATGCTATGGCATCCATGACATTTGCTAAGCAAATACCTGTTTTCTGTACAGTTCGTGATTGGTGTCCTTATATAATTAAAGTTCAATCTTCTTTTCTGAAGAAAGTTCAATGGGCTTTATATTATCTTCAGTTTAGATATGTGATGAGTTCTAAGGATATTACTTTCATTGCTAATTCTGAATATACAAAGGACTGTATATTATCTTTGTATCCCAAGAAAAATATACCTGTTATATACAATCCAATAGATAAGACTCTTATTCTTGAAAAGAAAAAAAATATTATTCAAAATCCAACATTTATATCTATAGCTTCAAGTGCAACAGAAAAAAGAAAAAATATACCTTTGTTGCTAGAAGCTTTTTCCTTATTTGTGAAAAAACACCCTACAGCAAAATTGCTGTTAGTTGGTGGAGGATTCGAATTGAGTAACCCTGTATTTGATTTGTATAGAGAAAAAGGATGGCTTACTAATGTAGAGCTGTTAGGTAGAAAGTCGCATATGGGGGTAATTGCAGTAATAGATAAATCCACCTGTTTGGTTCATCCTGCTTTAGAAGAAACATTTGGTAATATTTTGTTAGAGGGGATGGCAAGAAGAGTTGTTGTTATTGGAGGAGAACATTCCGGGGCTGTTCCATTTGTATTGCAAAATGGAAAATGCGGTATATTATGTGATGTTACATCTGTTGAATCTATAGTGAATGCTATGGAAAAATCTTTAGATGAAAAAACCGCTATTCAGTTGTTAAATGATGGTACAGATTATTTGTTAAATACTTATAGTTCCGATGTGGTATTGAATCGTCATATTGATCTATTTAATCAACGAATTAAATAAGTCTACTGAAGCTTGGTCATTCTATTTAATGTATAATAGAGTATTGACCATTGTAAAATATGGGAATATTTGACCAAAAAGTTGAATTAGTATTATATCTTATGATTGTATATGTTTTATTAACTGTGGTTATGCTATTATTATCTATAATAGAATTATGTAATAATGGCTTAACCAAAATGGTTCGTTGCTTAGTTGTAACGTTGTTAATCGTTCTTCTTGGATTTAGATATGAAGTCGGCAATGATTACCAGAATTACGTTGAGACGTTTCAGAATTTAGATTGGTATAAGGATGTATTTGAGCCAGGCTATATTTTCCTATGTCAATTCTCTCAAAAGTTAAATCTCACATACCAGTTTCCGTTCTTTATCTGTTCTCTATTGACGGTTTTACCTATAGCATTCTTAGTGAATAAAACCATTCCTAGAATGTTTTGTACTTCAATGACTGTCTATGTATTGTCTTATGTATATTTTGAAGCAATGAATACGGTAAGGCAAGCTGTTGCTATGAGTGCATTCCTATTGGTGTTCTATTTTTATATTATAAAGGAGCAAAAGTTAAAAGCATTACTCGCATTAATATTTGGTGCTTTGTTTCATAAAAGTATTTTGATAATTGCATTCCTTGCGTTCATTATATCCAAATTTAGAGATAAATTTAACATTAAACTGTGTTTGATACTTTTGTTAGGCAGCTTTGTAATTGGACATTGTTTGCAATCATTTTTTGATGCCATAAGTGGTCTCACTATGCTGTTGGGATTAAACTCTAACTATATGGATGTGTTTGAGGAACGAGGTGTTGCTAGTGGTACATTCCAGATATATTTAAACATTTCTGCTCTATATCTTCTCATATTTAATAAAAAACAATTTTCGCCAAAAAACAGGAGAAATCAAATTATTGCACTTTTTTATGTTGCAGGTATTGTAATATACAATGTGTTCATCTCTTTTTATATAGGTTTAAGATTTTATTGGTATTTCTATCTCTTCTTGATATTAGTGATTCCTAATTTATTAAAGAAGCGAAAAATAAAAATAAGACCTCTGTTTTTTATAGCTTTAGTTTTGATAATAACTATTTATACGTTTGTTAGTTTACAATCAAAATATTATATTGATTATAATATGAACTTTTCTTTGTTCTAATTATATCTAAGAGCAATCTTGAGTTCTAATGAATTAATAATTTATGAATAATAAACCATTTTTTTCGATAATAACTGTATGCTTCAATAGTGCTACTACAATTGAGCGTACAATCAAATCCATTTTGAACCAAAACTTCTCCGATTATGAGTATATAATAGTAGATGGTGGTTCTACTGATGAAACTATTGGCATCATAAAAAAATATGAGCCTCTTTTTCAAGGACGCTTAAAATGGAAAAGTGAAAGTGATAAGGGTATTTATGATGCTATGAATAAGGGGATTCTTCGTTCGGAAGGAACAATAATTGGCATTGTGAATAGTGACGATTGGTTGGAGCCTGACACGCTTCAAACTGTATGGGAGGAGAATCGTTATTGTGAACATTCAAATAGAACTATTATAGCAGGTGAGATTTTATTTCACTATTCCACTGGCTTAACTCAGTTATATCCAATATCTCAAAAAATATATGAATCAAAATCCAGAAATTTTGAAATGGGATTAAATCATCCAGCAACTTTCGTTCCTAGATTCGTGTATGATACTGTTGGTCTATTTGATGTTAATTTTAAACTGAAAGCTGATGCGGATTTTATATTGAGATGCTATGAGAATAGAATACCAGTTCATTTTATCCCAAAAGTTCTCTCAAATATGTCTGATGGTGGTGCATCCAACAACAGATCAAAGAAGGAATTAACAGATACTGTATTGAAATATAAAAAACATATCAAGAGTAAGCCTTTATATTATATTTACTGTATTAAGAGTTTTGTCAATTGGTATGTTAAAGGGTTGGTTCCTATGTGTCTTGTCCGTTATTACAGAAATGTTCATAATAGAAAAAAGTAATCTTGTATGAATAAAAATATGCCTTTAAAGGATAATGTCTTATTGACGACACTCTTCTCTGGCTTTAATTTTGGTTCGAGTCTTCAGACTTTTGCAACGAAGGTCTTAGTTGAGAACTTGGGGTATAATTGTGAATTGATAGAACGTAAAAGCTTAGTAAAGGGTAGAGACGTTCGAATGGGCAAATTATTTACTATTTTGTTCCGCACGTTGCAAACCTTTGACACTAGGACTATTAAAGCTTATAGAAGTTCTTATCAAAAAAGTATATTCGGAGATTCTAAGTTAAGATTTGAAGAATTTACTGCACGATATTTGAAACCCCAATGCATGACATGGAAAGCTTTAAAGAAGGAGGCTAAGTCAGCAGTTGCTTCTATTGCTGGAAGTGACCAACTCTGGAATCCAACTTCTTTATATGTTGACCCTATGTATTATCTGCGATTTGCTCCCCAAAAGAAGCGTATTTCATTTGCAACTAGTTTAGGGCATGACTTTGTGGCAAAATATAATATAACAAAGTTGCGTAAATGGATTTCAGAAGTTAGATTTCTTTCTGTACGAGAAGATAGCGGCGTTAAATTAATACAGGAACTATGTGGGCGCAAGGCTTTGCACTTGTTGGATCCTACGCTTTTGCTTGATGGTGACACCTGGAGACATAAATTACAGATTCCTTCTCAGAAAGAAGTTTATATATTGGCATATTTTCTTGATTCTCCTTCGGAAAAGGCAAAGAGTTGTATTTCTTTATTGAAAGACAAATTGAATTGTAAGGTAATTGCTATACCTTATGAGCATGAAGATATGAACTATGCTGATATGATTGTTCCCGCAGGTCCACTTGACTTTCTGCGTTTAGTGGATAATGCTACTTATGTAGTAACAGATTCTTTCCATGGTACAGCATTCTCTATTAATCTTCATACTCCATTCTATGTCTTTGATAGAAATTATGGTTCTGCTCATTCTCAAAGTAGTCGTGTTGTATCATTGTTGAAGATGCTTCAACTATTAGAGCGATATGAGCCTGCTATGGAATCGATGTTAGATATAAATGTAGATTTTGAAAAATCAGATTTTATACTTAAATCAGAAAGAGAAGTAGCAAGGAAGTATTTAAAAGAATCTTTAGCTGCTTGTCAAATTGACTAATATAAATTGTACAACATGAGTTTCAGAAATAAAAGAGTTACTGATTTCGAGAGCAAAGATTGTTCTGGCTGTGCTCTGTGTGTTGCTTGTTGCCCAAAGAATTGCATAACAATGCAATCCGATGATTTAGGCTATATGCGTCCTGTAATTGATGATTCATTATGCATTGATTGTGGGCTATGTGCTAAAAAATGCATTATAGAAAATCCTGAAGCCTTGTCTCATCCTATTTTGACAGCTGCAGCGATTCGTTCTGATGAAGAAAAGTTAATACTATCTTCTTCTGGAGGTGTGTTTGCTGCAATTGCAGAGCAACTTATTTCAAAAGGATGGATGGTAGCAGGTTGCATTATGGATGAACAACTTACTCCCCGTCATGTTCTTACTTCAAATATTCAAGTAGTAAAACAAATGTATGGTTCTAAATATGTCCAAAGTAACACCGAGGGGGTGTATAAGGATGTTGCAGAAGTTTTACAGAAAGGTAAGAAAGTCCTATTTTCCGGTACACCTTGTCAAGTCGCAGCGGTAAAACGTTTCACAAAAAATAATGAGAATCTTCTTACGGTTGAGGTAATATGTCATGGTGTACCTAATGTAGAAATGTTGCATTCTTATTTAGATCTTCACTCTAGAGCTTCAATAAAGAAAATGATCTTTAGAGATAAAAGACAAGGGTGGACATTTAATAATCTTCTTGAATTAAATAATGGTAAGACGAAAAAAATCAATCACCGTTTATCGTCTTATATGACATATTTCTTGGAGGGAGAAACGTACCGAGAATCTTGTTATGTATGCCCTTATGCAAAACCAGAACGTGTTGCTGATATTACTATTGGTGATTTTTGGGGTGTTGTGAATAGAAGACCAGACCTAAAAAACTTGATTGATATAGAAAAAGGTGTTTCTTGTCTCATCATCAATAATGAAAAAGGTAAAAGCATAGTAGATAATTGCAAAATCGAAAAATATCAGGTGTCTTATGAGGATATAAAAGATGGTAATGAACCTTTAAATCATCCTTCAAGGCATACTGAAAAGCGAACTGCAATTTTAGCAGAGTGGGCGAAAAATAAAAACTGGGCTGATGTTGATAATTATTGGAAGAAACATGACTTTAAATTTTCTTATCTAATTTGGAGTCGGGTTCCAACTAGTCTACAGCATAAAATTAGAATATTATTAGGAAAACGTTAGAATATGGAATACAAAGTTGCGGTAATCATCCCAACTCTTAACGAGGAAAAATTTATAGCTCGTTGTTTAGATTCCGTTATAGAACAATCTTATCCATTTAGAGATATGGATGTAATGGTTGTTGATGGCGGAAGTAATGATCGAACACGAGAGATAGTTGAAGAGTATGGAAGAAAATATATAAATATTCGTTTTATCCATAACCCAGGACGCATTCAGTCTATTGCGTTTAATATAGGTGTGGAAAATTCGGATGCTCCTTATATAGTTCGTTTAGATGCTCATGCGCTCTATAATAAGGATTATATTGAAAAATGTATTGCTGGACTGCAAAACGATACTCAAATAGGTAATGTTGGTGGACGTTGTATAATTTTGCCATTTAATGATACGCTATGGGCTAATACTAATGCTATTTTAAATTATTCTCGTTTTGGTATTGGTGGTTCTGCTTTTCGTGTTGGAGTTAAACCTGATTTTGTAGATTCAGTACCTTTTGGGGCATTTCCACGTACAGTTTTCGAGAAGGTTGGCGGTATGCGTGAAGATCTCCCAAGAGCAGAGGATAATGAGTATAATTCTAGAATACGAAAAGCTGGATATAAAGTATTTTTTAATCCGGAAATAGTAAGTTCTTATTATGCTCGTCCAACATTGAAGGCATCATGTCGGCAGATGTACGCTAATGGGGAATCAATTGGGCATTTGTTCTATGTTGATAGGGATTCAATTGGCCTTCGCCATATGATACCATTGATCTTTGTTGTAGGAATTATAGGTGGAACCATTTTATCTTTAGTGTTCTTACCTTTTGTTTATCTGCTGTTAGCAGGATTATGCTTATATTTTCTATGTGATTTTGTTGCTTCTTTGCTAGCGGCAAAAGAGCATGGTTGGAAGTTCTTGCTTCCTCTCTTTGTTATGTTCTTCTGTGTCCATTTTTCATATGGTTGGGGAACCATTGTTGGTTTCTTTACTGGAAGAAAGTTGAAAAAATAAAAAAAATCAAATATTATGAGTACAGATTTGAAAAGAAGAAATGTGCCTTTCTCTCCACCTGATATGACGGAGGCAGAGGCTAGTGAGGTGCGTGATGCCATTTTGAGTGGATGGATTACTACGGGTCCTCGTACTAAGAAATTGGAAAAGGAAGTGGCTGAGTTTGTCGGTGTAGAGAAGGCTGCATGCCTTAACTCGCAGACTGCTTGTGCTGAGATGGCTCTCAGATTGCTCGGCGTAGGCGAGGGGGATGAAGTTGTCGTTCCTGCTTATACTTATACAGCGAGTGCTTCTGTAGTGGAGCACGTGGGTGCAACTGTCGTCTTCGTAGATGTACAGAAGGATTGCCTTGAAATGGATTATGAGGCTTTGGAGAAGGCCATCACTCCTAAAACCAAGGCAGTGATTCCTGTAGATCTCGGTGGTATCCCTTGCGATTATGACCGCATCTTCGCTATCGTAGAAAGCAAGAAGGAGATGTTTACTCCTAAAACTGATCTTCAGAAGAAGATTGGCCGTATTGCTGTTTGCTGTGATGCTGCCCATGCCTTTGGTGCATCTCGTAAGGGCAAAATGGTGGGTAGCATCGCTGACTTCTCTTCATTCAGTTTCCATGCTGTCAAGAACTTGACAACAGCAGAGGGTGGAGCCTTGTCTTGGAATCTTCCTTTCGGTAATGAGAAGGTGGTGAAGGATTTGGATAAGAATCCTGAGAATACCTTCAGCGGTGTACCTGAAATTGAGGGGGAGACCTGGAACGAGAACTTGTATCGCAAGGCTCAGCTGCTGAGCTTGCATGGTCAGAACAAGGATGCCTTGGCTAAGACTAAATTGGGCGCCTGGGAGTATGACATCATAGGTACTTGGTATAAGTGTAATATGACAGATGTTGTGGCTGCCATCGGTCTGGTTCAGATGAATAGATATAAAGGTATGTTGGAGCGTCGTCGTCAGATGATTGAGCGCTACAACGAGGCGTTCAAGGATATGAATGTGGCTGTATTGCCTCACTATAACGAGGAGCATACTTCTTCCGGTCACCTCTATATCGTTCGCCTCCTGGGTAAGACCCGTGAGGAAACTAATAAGGTGATTGAAATGATGGCGGAGCGTGGTGTGGCTACCAATGTACATTACAAGCCACTGCCTATGATGACTGCTTACAAGAAGTTGGGATTCGACATCAAGGATTTCCCAAATGCTTTCCACATGTTTGAAAATGAGATTACTCTGCCTCTGAACACCAAGATGACGGATGAGGACTTGGAGTATGTTATCGAGTATTTCAAGGAATGCGTGAAGTAAGATTTTATGAAAAGATTATTTGATATCATTGCATCAGGATGCGGACTCTTTGTTTTGAGTCCGCTTCTTTTGATTTTGGCTATCTGGATCAAGTTGGATAGCAAGGGACCTGTGTTCTACCGTCAGGTGAGAGTGGGAAGACATAACAGGGATTTCCGTATCTTCAAGTTTCGTTCGATGAGGGTAGGGGCTGATAAAGGTTCCTTGGTTACCATCGGTGGCAGGGATCCGAGAGTTACCAGCTCTGGTTATTACATCAGAAAGTACAAGTTTGATGAACTTCCTCAGTTGATTAACGTGTTTGTTGGTGACATGAGTCTTGTGGGTCCAAGACCAGAGGTTCGCCACTATGTAAACTATTGGACTCCAGAGCAAATGCATGTGTTGGATGTAAGACCGGGCATTACTGATCCAGCTAGCATCAAGTTCAGAAATGAGAATGAATTGATGGAGAAGGCTGCTGATCCTGAGGATTATTATATCCATGTAATTATGCAGGAAAAGATCAAACTCTATCTGGAGTATGTGAAGAATGCCAGTTTCTGGTATGATATAAAGTTGATCTTCAAGACATTTGAAGTAATCGTGAAAGAGTAGTTGGTTTCGGACAGCTCCTCCAGTAGTAATAAGTCAGAAAAATGACAAGGTTTTAGCATTTTGCCCTCAGTAAACAGATGATATTTAGCAGAAGATTTTAGAATATTAATATTATAGAAGAAAAATCAATTAAAATGGGTTCTATACACATTATTGAAGAGAAAAAAATACGTCGTTCAAACTTAGAGTTATACCGTATTATAGTCATGATACTTATCGTTGCTCATCACTATGTTGTGAATAGTGGATTGATGGATGTTATGGCAAATGATCCGATGTCTTTTCGTTCACTTTATTTGTATTTTATAGGTATGTGGGGAAAGACGGGAATAAATTGTTTTGTACTAATTACAGGCTTTTTCATGTGTCGTTCACAAATAACTTTGCGTAAGTTCTTGAAATTATTTCTCGAAATTTTATTCTATAATATTGTTATATGGGGTATATTCGTTGCATCTGGTTATGAAGAATTTTCTTTTGGGGGAATGCTGAAAGAAATTTTGCCTATTACTAGTATAGAAAGAGATTTTACTTCATGTTTTCTTATTTTTTACCTGATAATACCATTCTTAAATGTTTTGGTTAATCATTTAGATAAAAAGAGTCATTTACAACTTTTGCTGTTATGTCTGTGTACATATACATTTTTAGGATCGATTCCTAAAATTCAAGTTATGTTCAATTACGTAACATGGTTTTGTATATTATATATAATATCTTCTTACATTAGATTCTATGGCTTATTCCCACAAATAAAAAATAAGCAGTGGGGATTGTTTACATTATTATCAGTCATTCTTTCAATGATGAGTACCTTGTGTCTCATATTCTGCCATGTGAAATATGGAGTCATATTGGTGCCATTTAGATTTGTATCAGATTCTAACGCTATAATGGCTGTGGTTGTCTCAATTTGTTCTTTTATGTATTTCAAGGATTTATCAATTAAGCAGAGTAAAATAATTAATACTATTAGTGCGAGTACCTTTGGCGTTCTTTGCATTCATGCCAATAGTGATACGATGAGGCAATGGTTATGGAAAGATGCATTAAATAATATAGGTCAGTATAGTTCTGATAATCTGGTATTGCTTTCTATAGCAAGTGTATTGTCTGTCTTTTTTGTCTGTATCATTTTAGATTATATTAGAATTCATACTTTTGAGAAATTTACATTCCAGCTCCTTGACAAGATAATTGTTAAACAAAATATGTAAATGACGATTTTGATATGTTGTCGTCGTGGTATGGAGTTACATGTAAGAATATCAAAAGTAAGAGGATTGCCGTCTTTTGTTGTATAATAGAACATATTCTTGGAAATCATATAAGCAAAACGTATATGGTTCCCAAGAATAGCATTGGTTCAAAAAAAATAGGTGGTAACTATTCGGTGAAAGCCGTATTGTTCGCCTAGATAAAGTTTCGTACCTTTGCACCATGATTTTAAAATATTCAAATTATGGTACAAGGCAAGAAACAATTAAACAACAAGCCAAAGTTCGCCGAGGTTGTAATCGGTGACAATGAGGCGAAGGAGATGCGTGAGTCTGCAAAAAGGTACAACATTTTTTTGAGATATGCAATACGGCGTTGAGCGGATACTTACGATGGAAGTGAAATTCTTCGAACCACCTAGTTTTCTCCTTCCAAGGAGAACTCCATAAAGT
>OWJH01000087.1_pt1 | contig 43037 bp, 26 predicted proteins | sample 1732621 | NCBI WGS metagenome assembly OWJH01 (sample SAMN05065735, study PRJEB22554) | human gut metagenome | biome: ENVO:2100002; feature: ENVO:00000062; material: ENVO:00002003 | host: Homo sapiens | place: USA
GATGAGCGTATTGCGGGAACTTATCAACAAAGTTCTTTGAAAGCCGGATGGAACCATCGTCGAGCAGCCGTCCGACTTGGACCTTGGACTCAACGAAAGAACGTTTCTTCACTGAATCCCATCGATTGCGGTAAGCCCTGATGTAGATGCGGCCGGCCTTGTCTTTGGAGGACATAAGCGCCCAGAGTTTGCCTTCGGAATCCAGTAATTTAGCCATGATAGATATGCCTGATTAGGTATGTATCTATTATACAGGAAATAAAAATTCCTGCAATCTCAACGTAAGAAAAATTGCAGGAATTTCAGGGAGAGTTAAATAACATTCAAGGCTGATTTGATGAGCCTCAACCCCTTAAAGATCTAGTACTCCGGGAGTTTGGGTGAAACGCTAAGCCCCCCGATGTTCAAATGAGCTTCGGGGGGCTTTATTCATTTGCGAAGAAGCCATAGCATCACCCTTCAATCTGACCAAGGAGGCTTAGCCGCAGACTTCAATTTCCCCGTTTCTCTCCTGATCCGTCGATTGATCTAGGTCATGTTGATTAGAAAAGCGCGCAACGACGATGAACTCATGTCAGGCGGCCTTGAGGTCCGCCTAACGACTTGGAGATTCAGTCATGAGAAACTTTCGTCTTACCGCTGCTGCGGCTTTTTTAGCCGCGCTCATTGCCGGTCCATCCTGGGGGTACACGCCGGGAACCTATGAAGCATCGGCTCAGGGCATGAAGGGACCGGTGAAAGTTGCGGTCACTTTTTCAAAGGATGCAGTGACCTCAGTCAAGGTTATTGAAGAAAAGGAAACGGCAGGCATCGGGACGGCTGCGGCGGCCGAACTTCCTCGGCAAATCGTTGAAGCCCAGAGCACAAAGATCGACGGACTGAGCGGAGCGACGGTAACAAGCAAAGCCATCTTAGCGGCTGTTGAAGACTGCATTCGTCAAGCCAAAGGCGATCCGAATCAGCCAGCCAGAAGCACTGCGCAGAAACATGCCGGAAAAACGATTGAAGCAGCTGAAGACGTCGTCATCATCGGATCGGGTTTTTCAGGACTTGCCGCTGCCGTCAACGCTGCTGAGCACGGTGCCCGCGTGACAGTCCTCGAGAAGATGAGCGTTACCGGCGGCGCATCGGCCATCTGCGGCGGGCAGTGGGCCATCATGGGCACGAAGCTCCAGAAGGAAAAAGGTGTCCCCTACGATCCTCCGCAAGCTCTGGTCTACGATCTGATCGGCAATGGCCACCTGAAGAACAACCTGACAACGCTCACGATGTTCGCGGAAAATTCTCCTCGCGCTGCCGATTGGGCGATCAACCGCTTCAAACCGGAATTCATTGACCAAAAACTGCAGTACCGCGCCGAATGTCAATTCGACCGCTCGCTCTACCTCAAGGGCGGCTGCGGCCCGGCCTACCGGAAGGTGGAAAAGGCCGTGCGGGATCTCGGCATCAAGATCCACACCGACACCAAGGCTGAACGACTGATTGTTAAAGACGGCCGGATCGCGGGTGTTGAAGCGCACAAAAAGGACGGAACGAAATACATCTTTTCGAGCAAAGCAGTCCTTCTCGCCACCGGCGGTTACGGCGCAAATAAGGCGATGCTCATCGAACCGCTCAAAAGCGCGCTCTATTACGGACCGGCCTCAGCAACCGGCGACGGACATCGTATGGCCCAAGCCGTCGGCGCCAAGCTTGAACTCATGGAATTCGGCAAGCGCTATCCCAACGGCGTTGAAGCGGCTCCCGGCGTAGCAAAGTCGATTATTCAAGGCAACTACCGTGCGTGGCTCCAGTCGGGCATTCTCGTCAACAACGAAGGACGCCGCCTCGTTAATGAAAAGGCCTCCAATCACGATATTCTTACTGTGCTCGAGAAGCAAAAGGGCGGAATGCTCTACCTCGTGATGGATCAGGCCACATGGAATGGCTTCCGTGACGGCGTTCACACGCTGGGCATTACGGACGAAGATCTTGAAAAATGGCTCGCCGAAAACGGCCGCAAAGCTCCGATCTTCGCTCATGGGGCAACCCTCGCTGAAGCCGCCGCAGCAGCCGGCATTGACGGCCGCACGCTTGAGAAGACCGTTGCCCGCTACAACGAACTCGTGAAGCTTGGCAAAGATGATGACTTTGGCCGTCCTGCGGCATTTATGAAGGCCGCAATCTCGTCGGAAGGTCCGTATTACATCGTTGAACAAAAACCGCGCTTTGCCACTACGATGGGAAGCGTTATCGTCGACGAGAATCTTCAGGTTCTTAACCAACAGGGCAAACCGATTCCGGGTCTTTATGCCGCCGGTGAAATTGTGAATGCTGTGCACGGCGATGACTCCTCACCCGGCATGAACGTGGCGTGGGGCTTCACCTCCGGCAAGGTCGCAAGTGAATCCATTCTTAAAGCGCTTGGGCGCTTAGAGAAGTAGCCTGCACACAGCGTCTTTCATCTCCGCATCGGCATCGGCTGCACTCCCCCTCACCTTTGTCGGTGCGGAATTCCCCATTTCCTCACAATGGCCTTTCACATATCCAGCTGGAGAATAAGATCCGCGGCCGCAGCAGCAGCTTTGCTCTGCGCGTTCCCCGGATTTTCTGTCTGCAGGGCGGAAGACCTCCGTCCCGTCCTGCGTTTTGGGATGATGGCCTTTTTGCAGGAAGGCACTCCGTCGGGATTCACGACCTATGTGAATGCCGACGACTACGTGCTGCGCAAACTTCCGCAGATTCTCTCGCAAAGTCTCCCTGAATACCGCGTGGATGTGAAGGTCTACCGTACGGCCGCCCTCATCAAGGCAGCCCGCAGCGGCAAAGTAGACGTAATTTTCGGCAGCAGCGGGTGCTATGCATCGTTGCTGCCCGACGGCATCTATCCGCTCGCCACGCTCGTCACCAATTTCGCCCCGGATCCCAACCGAGCGGTTGCCGGCGCAGTCGTTGTGAGCAGCCGACGCACTGATCTCAACAGTCTGAAGGACCTGAAACATCTCTCGGCGATGTCGGGTCTCGAATCGATGTTCTTTAATTGGCAGATGCCGGCTTCTGCGCTCCTTGACAGAGGCTTTGATCCGTACCGCTTCTTCAGTTCCCTCAGACAGGTGGATCAGCCAGTGCCGAAAATTCTGCAGGCACTTGAAGACGGAACCATTGACGTTGGACTGATGCGGGCCTGCGTTCTTGAAGGACTTCCACTAGAGAGGAGAAAACACTTCAAGGTAATCGAGCCGGCAGAAGACTCTCCGCTCGCCTGCGCGCACACCTCGAGGCTCTTTCCTAACTGGACGGTTGGCGCTATGAGTCAGGTGCCGTCCGACGTTGCAAAGCGAATCTCTCTGGCACTGCTCACCGCGCCGCCGCAAACAGAAGCAGGCATCGCATGGAGCACCGCCAACAGCTTCAAAAGCATCGATCAGCTCTACCGAGAGCTCAAATGGGGACGCTATGAATACCTGCGGCATTGGACTTTTACGCGAGTCTGGGAGGCCGTCTGGCCGTTCGCATTGGCTGCTCTAGTTGCTTTCCTCGCCTTAATGCTGCACCTTCGTCGGGTCAATGCCCTCGTTGAGCGCCGAACCCGAGAACTTAACGACGAAGCTGCCCGACGCATGGCTCTGGAAGAGAGCAACACTGCGCTTCTCCAAAAGTTCCACCGCTACGAGCAAATGAGCACGATGGGCATGCTTTCAAACATGGTTGCGCACGAAATCCGTCAGCCGCTTTCAGCACTGCGCTATGCGCTCCGCACGATCGAGATGGCCGCCGCCCGCGACGAAGAGGACTCTGCCGTCATTGAGAAGTCCTGTGCCAAAGCCCGAAGACAAACAGAGCGAATCAACGACATTGTCGAGCACGTCTGCTCCTATGCCCGAACGGACCGCCGAAACCTCCCGATTAATCTTTCCGCGCTGATCCGAGAAACTGTGTCTGAAGCCGCCCAGATGAAACTCATTCATCATGCAGTGACGCTTGTCCTGCCGGACAATGTCTTCATCACAGGCAATCCCCTTGAACTCCAGCTGGTTGTGCTTAATCTCCTCAAGAACTCCTCAGAAGCTGCAACCGGACGGGACCCGCAGTCCAAGATTGCACTGACCTGCGGCGAAGATCACGTCGAGCTGATCGTTTCAGACGAAACAGAACTACTCGATGCTCAAGCGCTGGAGCGCATTGCCTCCTGCGGACCGTCACAGAAACGAGACGGTTTGGGTCTTGGCCTCAGCATCGTGCGGAGCATCATCAGCGCACACGGCGGCAGCATTCACTTCAGTGCACGAGCCGACAAAGGCCTCGAAATACACATCATTCTTCCGCTTCCCGGAGGCTCCTCGTGACACGAACACTCAAGGATATTCAGCAGCACACGCTCGTGCGCATCGTTGATGACAACGAAGATCTTCGTGAAACTTGTGAAATGATGCTCACCTATGCCGGCTGGCAGGTTCGCACTTATGCTGGTGCATGGTCTTTCCTTATGGATGACGCACCATCTGTGCCTGGCTGCCTTATTCTTGACATCAGCATGCCGGACATGACCGGCACAGAGCTGCAGATGGAAATGCGCCGCCGCCGGTACTCGCTGCCCATCATCATCCTTACAGGACATGCCAACGTTGATCTCGCCGTTACGACGCTGAAGGCGGGTGCAGCCGAATTCTTTGAAAAACCCGTTGACGAAGACCGCCTGATGAAGGCGATCGCCAAACTGTGCAGAGAAAGTCTTGCCAAAAGCTGCGGCGAACTTACCGGCCGGGATCTTGAAAAAGCATTTGACCTCCTTACTGAGCGAGAACGCGAAATACTGGAACTCATGATCCAAGACGTATCTTCTCAGCAGATTGCCGAACGTTTGGGTTTGAGCGACCGCACCATCTATGCGCACCGGAACGCCATTTACCGAAAGCTCGGAACAAAAAATCTGTCGAATATTTCGCTCGAAGATCTCGTTAGTTCGTCATGCTCTCTGCCTAGGTGATGCAGGGTTCCTCTGCAAACGTCCATCCTTCTGCCGATACCGAATCGCACCTCTGGCAAAAAACACAAGCTAAAAAATTGCTTAACCAATAACCTACAAGCTGCAAAGGAATTAAACCCTAAATGGCATAACTGAAGGGGTCACGATTTGTCCGCTAGGGGGTCAACTTACCTGACCGTTGACACACGCTTATCGACGACGACGGCGACTAGACGCAGCCCATATACAAGATTCAGAAGGTCTACGGGCACCACGGGCCGGGGACTCAACCCAATCTTTTATAAAAGCGTTTTTTAGAGAACGAGCCGACTGGTTGTACTGCGTCACCGAGTCAACGATTCTCTGAATGAGAGCGTTTTCGTCAAATGCTTCGGGTGTTTCGATCACCCACTCTGAAATACGGTTTTGCTCGTGATCAGGCAAAAGCTCCAGGGAAAAGGCTTTTTGGACTTTGTGCGCACTCAGTGGGGCGATAGATCCTCGATTCCGGAACGGCGTGTAGATCGCAATAGTCTGACGGCACACGGGATTAATCAAATCCAGCCAACCAGAGCGCAATCCAACCACAGCACGGGCCTTCTGCACCAAAGCCATAGATTCCCCGAATGTGGTGAAGAAATTGTGCCCCAAACAGTTGTCCGTCATGTTGATTCGAGCGTTAAACACCACATCGAACCCTTTTCTTTTGAAAGCATGGGTCAAGTTGAGCCAAAAATTCACGGGCAGTTGCTCGTTGCTGAACGATTCGTTGCTGAGAACCACAAACGGTTCCCGTACGTTGTTGTTACTCAATTTTCTCTGCGCCCATAGATAATTGTCGGCAGACAGATGAGGCCGTAAAGATCCTTTGCGTTGATCGAGCATTTGAACACGCTGAAAGCGTGCAAAAAAATGTTCTTCCTGCCCATCGGCAGCGTTACGTACAGCCTGCTCGAAATGGATGAAGTACGGGCACAGACCCGGCAGAAGCACTTCTTTGCCGCTGAACTGAAAGCTCAGTTTTTCCTCTTTCAAAACGAGATGCACCCAGCGTAAATCCAACGCCTCCAATATCCGGAACCCTGGGGCGTAACACTCCGTCAACTGTCGGTGATAGGGTGCAGTACAGACGAGAATGGTATTGTCTTTTGCCGTAGGATCTGCTGCCAACGAAGACAAAAGAAACGAGGTTTCCCCGGTGTTGTTAAAGAGGAAGACGATCCGTGAAACGCCCTGCAGCAATCCCAGCGATTCCCATAAACGCAGACGGTTGACGACGAGTTGCCTGGGATCTTTTCTAACTCGTAGACCGCAAATACGTACGTGAGAATTGTCACGCTGAGGCACATATTTAAAAATCGGCATTCCGAGAAACCGCACCAAACTGATTTCCCGATGGAACAAATCCTTTTCGACAATCAGACACAAAAACCGCCAATGCTCGTTCTGACTACCGATTCGATGCGAATAAAAAAGTTTTCCCAACCTGCTCATCGTGCTGACTCCTGTCTTGATTTTTTGTTGTTACTGCGGTGCCTGAACCACGCCGCCAACTGCGTTTGTTTCAACGTGTCCGTTTCCGTCAAATCGACTGGGGCTTCGGGTAGCCCCTGCAAGGTGAACATCGGAAAAACTTCTTCGATCGTCCGCGCGGGCGTGTTAAAACCTCGGTCGGGAAAGGGGCGATACACGACAAAGGACGGGATTCCGGTCAGGGAGAGCCAATCGACCAAGCCACTACGGATGGCAACCAGCCCAGCTGCCTGCGTGGCTGCAGCGTAGAGCTCCGGAAAAGACAAAAACCGGGGATCCTGCGGATCCGAGGGATTGCAATACAGCCGCATTCCACTGTTCGCCACACACTCCTTAACAGTCTCGATCTCTGCATCAGTGAGACGACCGCATGAAAAGGAAGAAGGCGACAAGATGACCGTACGCGTCAGGTCTTCACGGGAAACATCCAGTTTTTGTAGCGCGGTAGAAAGCTCTGTAGCCAACCGTTCCGGATCCGGGCGGCGGGCAACAAAAAACCGACTATCGTTTTTTTTAACGCCGAAATAGTCCCGCATCCAAGTGAAGAAATTCTCCGGCCCGTCGGGGCGGCGCGTCGTGTATTCCAACTGCGCGAAGTAGCGGCCCGGGAAGCACATCTGGATGCGCCAGTCTCCGGCATCAGCGTCGTCCGTCAAATGCCGCAACACCCGGGGTTTCGCTACGACCGATCGTATCCGGGGAAACAGGAAAGAGAGCATTTCTTGATGGTATTTCTTGGTGCACAAAACCACCACGTCGTCCGGCCCTGACAATCCTTGCGCCACTAAGAGTTTCTCGAAGAAATAGCCCAGCAGCAAAGCAATTTCGCCGGAATTGGCCCAAAATACGTAGACATGCTTTTTGCCGTCGACGCGCCGCACCGAAACGGAGGCGAACAAGCGATCCAAGTCGCGGGAGAGCACCGAAAGGATGTCGAAGGAATTGACCACCAACGAACGGCCGATGTGCCACCGGAGGCGGTGACCTAGCAGAGTGCGGCCCCAAAGCGGAAGCCCCAGCAACCACGACTGGCGGGAGGCTTCACCGAAGTCGGCAAAGCGAACGCTCTCCCGATACAGTCCGCCTAGAAAGGAGCGTTCCAACCGACTGTCGGTGCGTTTTTTCTCATAAATCGGCAGCCCGAGCAGGCGCTTCACCTTCACGAGCCGCAGGTCGTCTTTGACTTCGTATCCGATCACAGCGTCTCGTCCCGGACCACGTGGATGGACAAAGGCTCGTCACGTTTCTTATTGACCGCGAAAGCCGTAGGCAACCCCGAAGGCTTGCAGTCGTTCACCAAGATGCGCTCGCCCGCAGGCATTCCGTAAAGGATGGTGTCGAATCTGATGTGGTGGTCTGTGAGAAAGGCTTCCAACCTCGGACCGATCTCCTTTTTTCGCGCCGTAAGCAGCACCACGACGTCTTGCGGCGGCAGCGAAGCGAAAAATTCCTTCACGCCGGGCAGCAACTCGTCGCCCACGGGGCGCAGATGACCGTTGTGGACGACGATAGTGCCGTCAACGTCCAACACCCACGTCTTGGGCAAAGTCGACATGCGTAATGTTGTCATGTTTCTGTCTCCAGGCGGCAAGGACAAGATTCCCGCCGCGGCCGGGTTTAGAGAAAGTCGGCGGACTTCAGGATACCGTTGTAGAAAGCCCCGCAGATGGAGTCGTAGTCTTCCCACGCGTAAGTCGTGAGCGACAGCCAAATCACCGCGTGCAGGGCCCGGATCTTGGTGCGGTTGACGTCTTCGAGGTTCTCGAAAAAGAACTCCTCCATATCGGCCCAGTTGTTGGGCTTGATGGACAGTTCCACACTCTTGTTGCCGATAGAGAGGGCGAACTTCTTTTGATTGAACTGGTCGTAGTTGCCCGCCAGCGAGTAGTAGACCTTGGCCCAGTCGTAATCCTTATCCCCGTAGAACTTGGTCTTGCCGAAGTAGCCGCGAGGGTCAATGAGCACCAACCGCTCATGGAGACGGTCGTAAAGCATGTTCGAGAAAGTCGAGTCACCGTGAATGAGGCAGAATTTGCGCGGATAGTATTGGCGCAGCGTGTTTTTCAGCGCCTCGCGGTCATAGAAGATATTCTTGTAATAGCGTCCGTTGATGCGGATGTACTCGTCCTTGGCGAATGGCACGAGGTTTTCCACCTTCTGCAGACGGTCGAAGGTCTTAGTAATGTAGTTGGAATCGAGGTCAGCGGTCACCGCGTCGATCTCGGGTTCCAAATGGTGAAGGTCATCCAAAGCCTTGACGATGCTCTTGACAATCTTTTTTTTCTCCGTGACCGTCAGGCAGTCGTACTCGAAGATGTTGCGGCCCCGGATACGTTCCATCACCAGCGGCTCGTAAGAATAAATCTTCGGAATGCTAGTGCAACCCAGCGCCGTAACGTGCTTGTACCAATTGATCTCGTCAGCGGCGATCTTCTTGCCCTGCTCGTCGATGCCGCGCTTGGTGATGGTTTCGTCGTTCAGCACGACTTCGTTGAACGGGCGGCAGATCGAAGGCTTCTTGATGGCCTCAAAGGCGCTCAACGTGCCCACTTCCGTGACGTGCTCCAAATAAAGAGGTGCGAACGTTGTCCCCTTGCCCTGCAGCCATGGCACCAGCGCACCTTCGCGGGGAATGTCTCGCAACTCATCCTTATTCTTGAAAACAAAGAATCCGGCTACGCCCGCCGAGGAAGAGGCTGCGTGGATGAACTGTCCGTTTTCGAACGACCAACGGCAGGGGAACGTCCCTGAAAGCCCCACGAAATTGGCCTTTAACGGACGCTCTGTTAAGGCTTCGGGTACCCGGTAGTCTTTCTCGAAGAAGAGGTCACACCACACAATGAGGATCGGTTCATCGTCGCGGATCTGCGAGACTACCTGCTCAATGCCCGAAATGGTTCCAGTGCCGTCGGCGGAGACGATTTTCACAGAATACTGCGCCCCGAACGCCGCGAGATATCGTTCCAGAACGTCCGCCTTGTAATCGCAGATCACACTGAAATCGGCGCCCTTGAAAGCCTCGAACGTCCAAAAAATCATCGGGCGGTTGTCGACCGGAACCAAACATTTGGGACGGTTGCGGGTGAGACTTTCCAACCGCGTTCCTTTGCCGCCGGCTTGAATAATGACGTGCATGAACTTCTCCTGATTGTTTTAATTTATCTTGGCTGCCACGAGATCGTGGATGTGCACCAAGCCCACGACGGCGTTGCGGTCGTCCACTACGACCAGTTGATTGATTTGAAACTTGCGGATCAAGCTCATCGCGTAGAAAGCAGATTCGTCGGCCTGCACCGACTTCGGAGTCGGATTCATCAGGTCGCGAGCCCTGAGGCTCTTCAAGTCGGTGTCGTTTTTCAGCGCCCGTATGAAGTCACCTTCGGTGAAGATGCCCGCAAGCTTGCCGTGATCGGTCACTACGAAGCAGCCCAAATGCTTTTTCGCGAGCACGTCGAGGGCATCCATCGCGGGATCGTCCAAACCGACTGTCGGTAAATTTTCAGGGCCGCGCATGACGTCGGAGACCTTCATCAGCAGACGCCGCCCCAGCGCTCCCGCCGGATGGCTACGCGCAAAATCTTCCGCACTGAAGTTCTTGGCGATGATGAGCGCCCCGGCGATCGCGTCGCCCAAGGCCATTGTGACCGTGGTCGATGCTGTCGGTGCCAAATTGAGCGGGCAGGCTTCACGGTCGATGGCGGTCACCAAAGCTACGTCGGCCACCCGCGCGAGCGAACTACGCGGCTTTCCGGTCATGGCGATGATTGGAATGCCCATCGCCTTGAGAGCCGGGACACAGGTCATCAATTCGCTGGACTCGCCGGAAAACGAGATACCCACGAAGACGTCGCCGGGCCGAATCATGCCGAGATCGCCGTGGGCGGCCTCGTCCGAGTGCACGAAAAACGAAGTCGTGCCCGTGGAAGAGAACGTGGCGGCAAGTTTGCGTCCGATGTGCCCAGACTTGCCAACCCCGGAGAAAATGACGTTGCCCTTGGTCTGCAGGATCAGGCGCACTGCCGCGACAAACGGGGCTCCCAAATCGTTTTCCACCTTTTCCAGTGCCTGACGTTCCAAATTGAACACCCGGCGGCCTTCGGCCAGTATTTCGGCATCGGTCATCGACATGAACATCCTCTCCTAACTTGCGTGAGCACCCCCGCCGGAAGAAGACACCAAAGCGCGTGACCTTCCGGGATACGGTAAAAGAAAAAACAGTCGGCCATCAGGGGTGTGTCCTCCCGGCTGTCTGTAATTTGTAAAGCTGGTGAAAAAGTCCTGAGGGGCGGACGAGTAGCTCCGCTTGTGTTCCCTGCTCATGCACCACACCGTTGTCAAGCACCACGATCCAATCGGTGTCGGCGATAGTGGTGACAGTAGTTTTGCCGCGTGCAAGACGTGCCCACGCCGCTTTGACGGGGGCGAAATGTCGACCGTCACGGTCGCAGCTGCAAGCGGCCTTTAGGAGCTTTTGTGCGCCGTATGACTCTTCCACCCGTGAGTGCATCGCACCCACGTTGTCTTGACTTGCATTGACGATCAAACGCCTCCGGAGGCTGATCGAGCGCAACACGAAGGGCGACGACGGTACTAAAAAGACAGTCATCAGCATGAGTTGCCAGTTGTGCCAAAAAGTGACAGCCAAGAGTGCCACGGCCAGCATCGAATCACCCACCAACACCATGAAGGATTCCGTGGCACCGGATAGTGCAATGGTGTCTTTGTTGACGAACTTGACACTCATCCGACCTATAGAAAACATCTGATACTGCGGAGTCCGAGAAAAAAACGAGTTCCTGAGCGTGACCAATACGTTTTGGTTCATCCGCGCCATCACGACCATACTGCCAACTGAACGCACCGCCGAAAAAAGCGAAACGCCCAAAAGCATCACCAGCCCCGCGAACACGGCCCATTGCTGTCCTTGATAGAACCCGAGATCGGTGAGATGACCCACAATCATGGCGATCGCCGAGGAAGTGCACGCAGTCACGAGCAGCAAAACCACGGAGGCATCGAACAGCCCCTTGGTGGCTCCCAAATAGACGTTGAACCGCACCAAGAGGGGGCGAACCAGGAAGTGAGATAGGAAAGCGGAGATCTCACGGCTCATCTCCCACAAGAGTCAATCGCTGTATAGAGACGCGCGAAGAGTCCCTGTCGGGCGAGTAGTTCGGCTTTGGTACCAACCTCGACGATCGCACCGTTATCCATGGCGAAGATGCGGTCGGCATTCTCGACGGTCGAGAAGCGGTGCGCCACGACGAACACCGTCCTTCCCTTGGTGAGAACATCAATGGCCTGCTTCACGGCCGACTCGGCTTCGGAGTCGAGCGCTGACGTCGCCTCGTCGAGAATCAGAACCGGCGCATCCTTGAGGATCGCCCTCGCGATGGAAAGGCGCTGCTTCTGTCCTCCGGACAAGAGCCCACTGCCCTCCCCTACGCGAGCGTTCAAGCCATCGGGGAGCGAAGCGACGAAGTCCTTGAGCGCCGCGGCGTCCAAAGCCGCCCAGACGGCCTCGTTCGAAACGTTCGGAAGGCCATAGGTGAGGTTCTCGCGGATGGTTGCGTCAAGGAGCACCACGTCCTGCGAGACGATCGAGATCTGCCTGCGCAGACTTTCAAGCGTCAGATCTCGGATGTCATGACCGTCCAAAGAGATCCGTCCCTCTGTCGGTTCCCAGAACCGCGGAATGAGGTTTACGATCGAAGTCTTGCCAGAGCCGGACTGTCCCACGAGCGCGACATGCTCGCCGGACCGAACGGTGAAGTTCACGTCATGCAAGGCCCAACCGGACTGCCCGGGGTACTGCAACCATACGTGCTCGAAATTCACCTCGCCCCGGACACGCTCGAGAACAACCGCTCCCTTATCCGTCTCGCACTCCGTATCGAGCATCTCGAAGATGCTCTTTGCCGCCACCGACATGGAGGCAAACGTACCGTTTAATCCTGAAAGCGCTTGTATCGGCGTTCTCAGCAAAAGCAAGGCAGCGAGGAATGTGATGAATTCGCCGAAAGTCAGCAGTCCCTGCTGAGCTTGAAAAAGTGCAGCACCGACGACAAACGCAATCGCCACCATCGTGAGCATCTGCGTGAGCGGCGTTGAAAGACTCTGCGTCTGAATGGTCTTCATGGCCAGACTGCGAATACGGCCGTTGATCTGAGCAAATCGCTCGTCCTCATAGTCGTAGGTACCCGCAATCTTCACAATGCGCGCAGCGCCGTAAGATTCCTGCACACGCGAAATCATGGCGGCCAATGCTTCTTGCGAACGCTTGACGATCATGCGCATGCGGCGGCTGATCGCACGAAGAATGAGTGCCAGTCCCGGAGCAATAACGAACGCCACAAGCGTGAGCTGCCAGTTGTGCCAGAAGAGAACTGCCAGCAGCGCAATTACTTGGACGATATCGCGCACCAAAACAATGATGGAATTCGTTGCGCCGCTCAAAGCAATGTTGGCTTCATTTACGAATTTGGAAGAAACCGTTCCGGTCGAGAACTTTTGATACGCCTCCGCCGGCCAATGCAGCATCCGTTCAAACAGCTCGGTTCGCAAGGTGACCAGCACAGACTGCGACACCTTTGCCATCAAAATGGAACTCATCACGGTAGAAACCGCAAACAGCAGCGATACACCGATCAAAGCTGCCGGCGCCGCGAAGATCACCCACTTTTCTTCCTGATAAAAACCAAGATCGGTGAGTTTGCCCAAAAGCGTCGCCGTGAGGGACGACATGCTTGCCGCGCCAATGAGAAAGATACAGGCGAGCGCAATGAGCCCCTTATATGGGAGAAGCATGCGAAAGAGGCGGATGAGATCCGCATCCATACCATTTGCAAAAACGCGTCGCAGGAAGTTCATGCTGCATCCTCCTGCTCGCCCTTGGCACTGATGCCCTGAAGACGACAGAGCTTCGCGAAGAGTCCGTTTAGCTCAATAAGTTCCTGCCAGCTTCCGGACTCCACGATTCGACCGTCTGCCAATGCCAGAATTTGATCTGCATGCTCAATCGTGGTCAGGCGATGCGCAACGATCAGCGTGATGCGCCCGGCCATGAGGCGTGTTAAAGCATCTTTAATCTGCGATTCCGACACACCGTCAAGGGCAGACGTTGGTTCATCCAGAATCAGAATGGGTGCGTTCTTCAGGAAAGCTCGTGCAATAGAAATCCGCTGTTTCTGCCCGCCGGAGAGACGATCTCCAGCCTCACCCACCGGTGTGTCCAGGCCTTGCGGAAGACTTTCCACAAAGTCGGTTAAAGCAGCATCTGCTACTGCACGATCAATATCTTCATCAGAAGCATTCGAACAGCCATAAGTGATGTTTGCGCGAATCGTGTCGTCAAACATCAGTACGTCTTGCGAAACGATGGCTATTTGGCTTCTTAAGCTTGACAATGTATAGCGTTGTGCATCAACGCCATTAATAAGAATACGTCCTGATGTTGGATTCCAAAACCTCGGAAGCATATTGACGATGGTCGTCTTCCCCGATCCAGAGAGACCAACGAGAGCAATAGCCCTGCCCTTTTCAATGGCAAAGGAAACCGATTCCACAGCATCCCTTTCTGCCCCCGGATACCTCAGACCGACGCGGTCAAAGACCATGTTCTCTATGTCTTTAGACAACTGCTCCTTACCTTGATCAGGCTCCTTCTGCAGGTCAAGTGTTGAAAAGAGGCTTTCCGCAGCCACCGTCATCATCACAAAAGATGCATTCAGGCCTGCCAAATGCCTCAAAGGCGGCATGATGAGAAGAAGCGCAGCCAGAAACGTCACGAATTCACCAATGGTGAGAAGACCCGCCTGCGTCTGGTACATCGCGATCGTGAGCACTACGGCAATACCCGTCATGCAGAGAAGCTGCGTGAGGGGCGTCCCCAAGGATGAAGCCTTGGTCATGCGAATCATCAGATCCTTAATGTCGGCATTCAATCTGGCAAAGCGAGATGTTTCCTGCTCGTAAGCATTTGAGATCTTTACCAAACGCTCGGCGCCATAGGCTTCTTTGACTCGCACCAACAGTTCAGCAATGTTGGCCTGACTTGAGCTCATCACCTTTTTCATCTTGGCGCTGATATATCGCAGGAGCCAAACCACAAAAGGTCCGATCACCAGGGCAATCATGGCAAGCTCCCAGTTGTGCCAGAAAAGAACAACTGTGAGCGCAGCGACCTGAATGCTGTCTCGCACCAGAGTGATCGCAGACTTGGCTGCATTGCTGAGCGCAAAGTTCGCTTCAAAGACGAATTTGGAAGTCACCAAACCAGTTGAATTCGTCTGATAGGTTTCTGCCGACCAATGCAGCATGCGGTGGAATATTTGGCGTCGCAGCTCAACCAAAATGGACTGAGAGACCTGCCCGAGCAGATAGTTGCTGCCGAACATGCTTCCGCCGTGGAGGAGCGAAATGAGGATGAGCCCGATCGGAGCCGCAAGCACGACCCAAGCCTGCTGCTGATAAAAGCCCGCATCGGTGAGACGTCCCAAAAGCGTCGCAATAAGCGATGAGGAAAGACCGGCGGTCAGCATGCAGCAAACAGCCAGCCCGATCTTTCCCTTAAATGCTGGAAGATACTTCGCCAATCGAATCAAATTTGGGTTCTTGAAACGTTCGAAAGCGGCGAAAAGACGGCAAGTAATGTTGCTGCCTGCCATCAGACAAGATCTCCTTTGCCTGTTTTTTTTGCTTCGGCTGCCCGTACCCAGCGACGCACAGTAGCCTGTGCAACTCCCATGTCACGTTCAATAGCCGACCAACTCATGCCGCTCTGACGCATGGTCACGCAGCGAAGCTTGAAATCTTCCGAATAGCGAAACTGCGTCTTTGAAAGCTCAGTTTTAAACTTGCCGGCCAAAAAACTTTTTGCCCAGTCACGGACCGTGTTGGGATTCAGCTCCAAGATGTCTGCAACCTTCGAATAGCCCAGCCCACAGTTAAAAAGGACAAGCGCATCCCTGCGCTTCTTGTCAGAAGGGAAGTCAGGCCGTTCACGCTCAATGCTGACTGCGGCAGTTAGTACAGATGATGATGGATGGATTTGAGCTGCTGGCATCTATATTTACATCGTTTGAAGGACACTCAAACTCAATGCCCGATCTGCCGTGAAGAAGAACGGGATGCCTGCATGTTAGGTGAGTAATCGAAGTATTCAAATCCGTCAAGAATTGAATAATTCCTTGTTTTCCACAAATATCAATACAATAGTGGAACTACAAGTTAATTAGTAAATTCTATTGTTGCCCCCCCCCACAAATTTCCCCTATCGCCACTTAGCCGATCATTGTCATGTGCAATGACGATCAGTTCAGAAGGTAAACTATCAAAACTATTTCTATAAACAGCATTAATGTCTAAATAACTGGATATCTATGGTTTTGAAGTTGAGCAAAAAACCAACGCTTTCATCAAAACTCCAGATTAATTTCAAATTCGTCATTGTCCTTTGTTAACCAATTACTTAGCGCCGTAATCAAAATTTCGCAATAAAAATAATCTGTTAGCTTCGTCAACCTCACCTTAGAATGCGAATCATTCTCATCATTAAGGTCGTCTGCAGTCTACAAACTCAGACCGCTTTGTCAACGGAGATTGGCATGAATCCTTCTGACATTTACCCCCCCCCCATTTTTCATTTCGTCCTCTCGTACTGACGATAGCCTTTCTATTTGCAGGAATGAATAGTGCTGCCGCAGCTGAAGATTCGACTCCCAAAGCGACTTACATTGAGACGCAACCCATCGTCGTAACGGCTACCCGAACCACTCAGCCCCTCTCTCAGGCCGCAAGCTCACTCAGCGTGCTCACAGAGCAAGATATTCAGGAAGATCAGCCTGTTACTTTGGGCGAACTGCTTTTAGATATTCCCAACGTTGACGTTCTTGACTTTGCCTACATATCGTCGCAAATTTCAATCCGAGGATCGAACTCCTCTCAAATTACGTATTTGATTGACGGAATGCGTCAGGAAGACCAAACAATGGCCGGCAACCGTCCAAGCGGCATTTTCATTGATCCTGAAATTCTTAAACAAGTTGAAGTTAAGCACGGCGGCGGCAGCGCACTTTACGGCAACGGCGGTATTGGCGGCACATTGGCCGTCACCACAATGAACGCCAATGATTTTCTGAAGGGAACCGATCGAAACTTTGGCGCCAAAGTCAAGGCCGGCTACACATCAGACAATCTGGAGTGGCAAAAGAGCGCTTACGCATTCGGCCGATCCAACCAGTGGGACGTCGTCTTTGGGGTTTCACGCCGTGACTCGGGTGCTTCCACCAACTCACTGACTGGCAAACGAAGCAAAGCTGATATCGATGCTTACAGCACAGCAGCATTCGGCAAAGCCTCCTTCATGCCTAACGATGCCAACGTGCTGAGCCTCTCATACAACTTTGACCGTGCGAACTCTGAAAGCGATACGTTCTATCGTTATGAACAGCAGCGCGTCACCGGCAAATGGGAGTTCGAACGAGGCGACCTCTGGAATCTCACCGCAGCCCTTCAATACGCCCACTCCAAATTCCACTACGTCAATCCTGATCCTTGGCGCGGCATCAATTCCAAAGATAAGTTCGACTCCGTGAGCGGAAATGTGCAGAACACCTCCTACCTCAACGGACTCGGCCGGCATGCCGTCACCTATGGGTTCGATTTTTCAAAGACATCGCAAAGCGGCTTAGTTTTAGATCAAACGACAAACGAATGGGACAAAGATTCAACCCGTCCGGACGCTGACGGTTTTGACGGCGGCTTCTTCGTTGAGGACGAATATAAGATCAACGGTCTTTTCTCCGTGGTCCCCGTCGTGCGCTTCAACTACTTCAAGCGCGAATCGAATACCGGTTTCCCTTCGCTTTCCGACTCCAAAGTAACGCCGGGCATCACGCTGAAGATGACGCCCTATGAATCTTTGCTGGTCTGGGGGTCCGTACACACCGGTTACCGTCCGCCAATGCTCGATGAGATGTACTTCTACAGCACAGACTACAGTCAGAATGTTGAGGTCATCAATAATCCCAATCTGAAGCCTGAAAAATCCACGAACTACGAAGTCGGCATGAGCGGTCTGTTCGGCGATCTTCTCACTGAGAACGACCATCTTTCCTGGCGAGTCGCGGTCTTCTATGACGACGTCAAGGACTTCATTTCGGTTCAGGACAATATGCTCGAATGGTGGCAAGGCGGCATGGTCGGACCGATCAAGTACCAAACGGTGAACTACGGCCACGTTGTCAACAAGGGCGCTGAGCTTTCCGGCACCTATGAACTCAACGGCTTTAAAGCCTCCGCTTCATACGGTTACCTGCATTCCGAAGATAAGGAAACCGGCGAGCGGCTGGGCGGTGTTACGCCTCAGAGCGTCAACCTGCGGCTGAGCTACAAAATTGCAGCTGCCCAACTTGAGCCTTGGTACCGGCTCCATTGGGCTAAGGGCGGCGATACCGTTCCGTTCCCAGGATATGCAGCAACCCATTTGGATGACTACACCCTGCACTCCGTAGGCATCAACTGGACGCCGAAGATTCCGAATTACTTCAACATTCAGGCAGGTCTCGCCGTCACTAACCTGACAAATGAGAAGTACATTGCGCTGTTCGGCATGCGTGAGAACAACGTGGGCTATGCGCGAGGCTTCCGTGCCTGGCTCTCCGCTCAGTTCTAATTTCACCTGAAAAAGTCTGCCGAAAGCGGTCTCCCCGAACCGCTTTCGGCACAGCACCATTCAAGCACAAGCATGTTTCTTAATCCGCGTCCGAGCGGCCTATGCCGTCTTATCACGCAGTATCTTTTTTCCCGCAGTCAATGGCGCTTGTGGGGACTTTTTGCCATCGTTCTTGCGGCATACGCATTCAATATCAAGCTTGCTGTTCTCTATAACGATTGGAACGGACGGTTCTTTAACGCACTTCAGGCAGTCAATCGCGATGCGATTTTCCGAGAACTTTTTTATTTCATAGGGCTTGCCGCCGTCATCATCGTACTGCTCGTCTGGGCTGGCTATGTCAAGGACCGCTTGGCGCTTGCGCTGCGCCGCGACCTTACGCAGATTTTCTTCAAACGCTGGCTATCTCCGGAAAGCGCCCACTATCTGCTGCGCGAGAGCGGCCGAGAACCCGATAACCCAGACCAACGCGTGACGGAGGATGTTCGACAGCTCGTCGATCTTTCCGTCGATCTTCTGGTGAGCTTTTACGACGCCATGCTCACAATCGGCAGTTTTTCAGTCATCCTTTGGCAGCTCTCAGGCTCTGCTGAAGTGTTCGGCATCACGATCCCCGGCTACATGTTCTGGGTCTGCATCCTCTATACGATCATTGCCACTTGGATTACACACCTCATCGGACGCAAGCTTAAAGGCCTCAACATCAATGCTCAGCACATGGAGGCGAATCTGCGTGCCGCCCTGATGGAAAAACGCCGCCATGCAGATGCCATCGCCGGGGCTCATGCTGAGGCGGCGGAGGAAGCCGGTCTGGTCGAGCGCTTCCGGCAGCTTCTCTCTGTCCTCATTGCGTTGGTAAAGCGAAAGCGAGACCTCAACCTCTTCACGGTCGGCGTCGGACAATTCACACACCTCGCTCCCATTTTTTTCGCGCTGCCGAGTTTTTTTGCCGGCATCATCCAATTGGGCGGACTCATGCAGATCAGGGGCGCCTTCAATGACGTGGCACGGTCACTCTCATGGATCATCATGTCCTACGACGATCTGGCCGCCCTTGCGGCCGCTTATGAGCGTCTTCGCCGTCTTGAAGCTGGGCTCTCCGAAGCGGACGATCAACGCCGAGCTTTGGAGAAACGATGTCAGGACAATTCAGGCACGGGTCTCACCGCGGCCCTTGACCTCATCGTTCCAAACGGCAAAAACATCAGCCGAGTGCCCGTCCATCTCAAACTCGTCCCGGGCAGCTTCACCATCGTCTGCGGCCCGTCGGGCATCGGAAAATCCACGCTTCTCAAAGTCCTTTCAGGCTTCGCCGGAAATTACAAAGGAAAACTCTCTGAACGCGGATCCATCTTCTGGATGCCCCAGCAGCCTTATTTGCCAAAGGGAGAGCTCATCGCTGCGCTCACCTATCCGCAAAGTCCTGAAACGGTGACGGAACAGGCAGCGCAGGAACTGCTCAGTGCCGCACACCTCGACCATCTCAAAGAAAAGCTTTACGACTCGGGCGACTGGTCTGCACTGCTTTCCGGCGGTGAACAGCAGCGGCTTTCTTTGCTGCGGGCTCTTATTGTCAAACCTGACATCTTGCTTCTCGACGAAATGACCAGCGGCCTTGATCCGGTCAATGCACACTGGATGATTGCCTTGCTCAAGGCGAAACTCCCTCAGACCGCAATCCTTCTCGTCACTCATCAGCAATCGCTTTGGCCGCTTGCGGACCACATCATCAACCTCCAAGGACCAGTTCATGGGCAATCCGTTCATTCCGTTTCCCAGATGTGAAAACATCATCATCGTCGGCGATGCCTCCGCTGAATATCTCGGTGCACTGCGCATCTATGGCCGCGGCTTGATTGGCGGCGACGTACCATCCATGGAACTTCTCCACCCGATGGAAAAGCACCTTGAATGCGTTTCGTGCTTTTTGAATGACCCAACACAGGTGCTCATGCCGGCGGTGCGGCGCATGAAAGCCGATTTTGTGGTGCTTGAAGAAAACGGATCCGCCGACTTCAATCCTGCAGCGGGCCGAGAAGTACTCGAAAAAGAAGGCATCTCAGTCAAAATTCTTGACGTGCGGGGATCAACAGAATCGGTTCTGCGCCGTGCCGGCAAACTTTTCGGCGAGGAAAAACAAGCCGAACGCATTATTCGTGAACGAACGGAGCGGCTGGCAGCACTCGACGATGTGCGCAAATCCATTCGTAAGGGACAAAAGGCCGCAATTTTTCTGGCGATTCGCAGTCCCGTTCGCCATGAAAGCTATGTCTTCCGGATCTCTGAACGCAGTGCACTCTCTCAACTGCTCACAAACACTTTTGCAATAGAGAACATCAATGTTCGGCCAAATGCCGAAGAACGCATCCCTGGCATTCAGGAACTCGACGACCTCTCCGACCTCTTCGAAAAGAACCCGGACCTCATCGTCTATACCGGCGATGCGGCCGCCTGCGGCCAAAAAATAGCTGAATTCATCCGGAAACACCCCCAATTCGCCGAATGCAATGCGGTAAAGAATGGACGTATTTACGGCGCGCCGTATTACTGTCAGGCGCTCGACTTGAGACGTCATGAAATACTTGAAGCATGGAGCGATGTATTAGCCGACTAAGCTGCCCGACCACTGAAGTAACGGCGTTTTGATCCTGTCAGACCGCCGCTTTGCCGCTCAGCCTTGGGCTCGCGCAAGACCGAGCGGCTGTCGCGCCCGCTATAAATCATTTTCTGACGCAGCACGTCTGCAGTCAGAGTCCAGAGGGCTCGGGCTCCATCGTGTGACAAACATGCACTCATCCCGCCAGCATTTTCGAGATGTGCCAAAGTTTGAAATCAGCCTGAGGGCCTCCTGCAGAAATCAGGAGGTCCTCACCGCTCGAAATTGCTTTGCCCCCTCTTTAGCCTTCCGCATTCGCAGCCCATTACACCTAAAATTCAAGGTCATTCACTCACACACAAGATTGCCATCAATCTAAATTATTTTTTCGTACCCTTAAGGCTGTATTCGTATACATATTGATTAACATCTTCATCCTTTCTAATAAGGGTGTTATATAACATATATGTAATCTTACGATTGGTCGTTCCTTCATATTGATATTGATACTTCAGCCCTTTAGCCTTATTAAGCGGGTCCGCATAAAAAGCTTGCGCCTTAAGCATTTGATCATAAACATTTCTAGCTCGTTTTGTACAAACCATTAATCGGGGCCGATAAATCCTCTCTGCAAAAGTTAAAGGATGATATTTATACATTTCCGGCGTCATGTAATCCTTTAGTTTAGGGTAAGCTTTAATCATTGTGTAGAAATTAGCTCTAATTTCATCGATTTTTTTAGAATCTACGGACCAAGCATTGCCGCCAGGAAGGCCGTATAAAAAATAAAATTGCTCATAATCGGAAACATGATTATACCCAGCATCAAATAAAGATATTTGCTCTTTATTAAATGGATTAGATGCTATACACGAAACAAATTGCGCCCAAAATCTAGAAAAGAATTCACCATATGATTCATTTTCCAAATAATAGTGCTGATAATGCCTCACATAATGAGCAAGGAGCTCTTTTTCATTTTTAGCGACAACTAAATTTTCCTTATTCCACTGCTCAAGATCATTAACTGTTAAATCCACTCCGGTGGGATTATCATTTTCTTGTTGACGAAACATATCAGGAATGACTGATTCACATGCGCCGCTCAAAGAAAAACCTGCCAAAATAAGAGTTAGAATTTGCTTCTTGATACTTACCATCATAAGATAATCCAAAAATTAAATTTAAGCATCGCATGAACTATTTTATTTCTTGACTTAATTCAATTACCCATTCATCACTTGTCTTCACCTTCAAAAGCACATGATTTAAACATGCTCATTAGCGACAGATCGATCAATTGGATCTTAAACGAATATGATTTAATATCCATGGATAAGTCAAAATCTAAAGATTCATGCTTCTCGCTCAATAACATCAATCCGACCATGTGATGCTTACACTATATAAACAGGCAGCGCTCAATAGTGGATGCCGCATACAGAACCATTTTGCGTTCCTATATTTTAAATATTATTTGTTCTTTGGCGCATTTGTATACTGCTTTAATCATCTTACTGCGGCAAAGAACGCGCATACAACTGCCTTAGATACCCGACAGAGGCAGGGTTCCAATCTTTAAAAATAGTTGCCGCAGCCAAACGTGTAAACTAGAAAAGCACTGTTAAGTGCCGCATCCGCGATGTGTCTACAATCTAGTGCTGGTTATGTCTGCACGCCGTACAGCCATCTGCCCCCACAGAGCTCTGAAGGTGCGGTTAGGCATCAGAATCTGCTGAAACCTGTTTTTTTAATTTATCGCTCGGAAAATGCTGTGAAATTAGTGCCGTGCTGTTCTCAAATAAGGAAGCAGCACGACGAAAATTTAAGGTTGAAACACAATAGTTTTTTGAAAGTAAACCTTAATGTTACGCCCTTGATGATAAATAGGCGCAAACTTCATTTTCTTTACTGCCTCGACAGCAGCCTCTTTGAAACCTAGCTCCGGGATATTTCGGGTGATTATCTCTGTGGTTTCAACCTGTCCGTCGAGTCCTGCCAAGAATTTCACCCGCACCCGTACGACCTTGTTGAAGCCAATGGAACGAGCTGCCCGCGGATACCTTGGCGCTGCCTCTGAAAGGATTTTGTACGAGATGCCGCCGGAACCCAATGCCGTATAGGAGCCGTCACCGTTCGCAATGAAATTGCCGCTGCCGAAAGCCGTTCCTTGCCCATCCCCCACTCCGGATCCTTCGGTCTGAGCTTTGCCGTGAGCCCTTCCGCTCGCTCCAACTGCACCGCCGGAGCCTGCGTTGACATGCTTAGTCTTGCCGTCTTTGCCATCCGTTTCGGAAGCGAAAGCTTTTTCTTTAAGCGGCGCGGGCTTTTGGGTTTCGCCTTTATAAGCTTTGCCTTCCGAGTTTTCTCTTTTGGGTTTGCTGACCGGCTTTATGTTTTTGGAAACTTGGGGCTGAGGATTCTGCCTTTTGAGAATAGGCTTTGCCTGCGCAGACTTCACCTGCTCATCCCCCGAATCTGCTGTTGGCTGTGTGGATGTCAGCTCAGGCGCTTTGGGAGTGGGCTTCGAATCCAATGAAGTCTCAGCGGCAACGGCTTTCGGAGGCTCGTCCAGTGTCTCTCCTTCTGTTTTCGGGCCCAATGACTTTTCGGGTTCATCAGTCGGTTCCAGTCGCCTGTCCTTGGAATGGGATTTTGCGCCGTCCCCGCCAGCCCCGCCGTTGCCAAGTCGGCCGTCTTGATGCATATCTCCCAAACCGCCGGCATTCCCTGCAGGGCCGCCAAGATCAACGGTAAGCATGCCGGATCCGCCGACAGGCGCGGATTGGAAAAAGATAAGACCGATACCTCCGACCAATAAAGCATGAATAACGACAGAAGCGCTCAATGCCGACTGCCAGGAAAGTGGCTTCGGACTCATCAGCGTCTTCCCTCGGTTGCTATGGAGACTCGTTCAATGCCTGTGCGGCGGATGACATCCATAACGCCAACCACCGTTCCATAGTCGGTTTTTTCATCGCCGCGCAACACCACAGTGAGCTTCTCGTTCTCAGTCTTTAAAGACACAAGCCGTCGAGCTAACTCCTCCTCTGAAACCAAATTCTGCTCAAGGAAAAGACGCCCGTCCTCTGTGATTGACACGGGGACTGTTTGGGTGGTGTCCACTTTCGCGATGGCCGCCTTGGGGAGATTAAGGACAATAGTTTTCTGCGTCACCATGGTCAGCATCGACATCATGAAGAACACCAGCAGGAAAAAGATGATGTCGATCATCGGAATGATCATCAGCAGAGGTTTCCTGTCCTCCTTGAGATTGTTGATGCGCATGCCTTACTTCTCCGAAAGACAGGCGAGATAAGCACTTGCCGCAGCCTCAAGGTCTTCAATAATTCGGTTGGCCCGTTGAGAGAGCCAGACATAAACCAGCATTGCAATAATGGAGACGAGCAGCCCGAACCCCGTTGCGACCAAAGCTTCCGCAACACCGCCGGTAATAGCAAACGGCTGTCCTTCAGAGATCGACAAGATATCAAATGATCGGATCATGCCGGTCACGGTTCCTAAAAGCCCCATCAAAGGAGCCAAAGTTACGATCGCACTCACATAGTTGAGATAATCCTTGAGCCGCGCTGCGCTGTAAGCGGTAGCTCCGGAAAGATACTGCTCAGCATTGATCACGGCATTGCGCACTGCAATGGCCTTTTCAAGAACTGAACCGACGGTGCCTCCCGCTTTTTTACAAAGTGCAGCTGCAGCATCAAAATTTTTAGCCCGTACTGCTGACAGAAATTCACCTTGAAGCACCTGCATATCGGATGCGGAGCGTCGGTAGAAAACTGTACGTTCAACGGCGATGGCGATCGTAACGATGGAGGCCGCCAACAGCGGCCACATCATGAACCCTCCCGTCAGGAAGGTTTGAATAAACTGGGACATGAGACAGCGTTCCAAAAAAAGATCTGACGTCGAAAGGAGGTGCTATTGCACCTCCTTCGCACTGAATGAGATCAATACGTGCCGCGCAGGCCAACGAAATAAGTCCGCTCACGTCCTGGTATCAGCGACCAGCTCCCGATTGATACGTAGTCGTAGTACTTCTCGTTGAAGAGATTCGTTACGCCGGCATAAATTTCTAAATGCTCCCAAGGTTTGAAATGCAGGCTTGTATCGACGATTTGTCTGGACTTGACAATACCGTCCGTTTCCTTTTCAGCATCTGAGAGGAAATTGTTGTACTTCCCATAGTAGGTATAGCGAATGTCTCCGGAGAAGTTGTCTGTGAAGTCGTATTTTGCAAGCACCGACAGAGAGTGCTGCGGCACTTTCTGCAGACCGCTCCGCGTGAAATCGATTTTGTCCTTGCCGACCTCATCCATGAATCGACTGCCGGCAGATGTATAGTCAGACCTTCCTTTAAGCCATGAATACGATTCCGTAAGCGTCAGCCTGCCGATCGTCTGCTGGAAGCTGACGTCAGCCCCCCAACGGCGCGTCTGAAGCAAATTAAGCGTCCGAGCATCACTGAGTCCCCTGACATACATTCGGTACAGCTGGTTGTTGGTGTTCGACATCCAGAGTGAAACGCTGACGGTTGAGAAGGCGACCTTGTCGCGAAGACCAATCTCGTACATATCGTACTTTTCATCTTCGGCATTGGTGATTTTATAAACCCTGTCCCCGTTGACAACCGCTTGATCTGCAATCATCAGACCGTCAGGGACGGTATAGCCGCGCTCATACCGAGCGTAAATTCTGCCGGTATCGCGGTACCGCCAAGCCGCCGACAATTCCAACGCCGTATTCCAGCGATCTGAGGTATCTGCGCCGGCAATCCGGTTGCCCGTTTTGTCATATCCCCATTCAGTGAGCTCACGGCGCAGCCCCTGGGTAAAGCTGAAGTCTCCCCACTTCAAAGTATTCAAACCGTATAGCGCGATGACTGTTTTGTCGTAAAGGAAGCTGTAGGGCTCTCCATAATACTTGCCGCTGCTGTCTTTCTTCCATGAACCGATGTAGTTAAAGTCAGCACTTTGCTTGGTGTAGTCAAACCCAAGCAGCAGATCGCTGCCTTCAAGATAATCTATATCCAATTTCAGTTTGAGGCCCTTGCTTTCCTGATCAATGATCTGATCCTCGTACTGATTGTTGGAGAAATACCCATCGCTGTAAAAACTATCCGCCGTCAAATGCAGCCTATCCGTGAGATCGTTGGCATAGCTGAGGTTATAGCTGTTGATCGCGCGATCTCCGTTCAGATAGCTCCTAACTTGGCGTTTAATAAGCTGACCATTTTCGTCCACGCCAACGTTTTGCGTGGTCCATGGAGGGACGTAGTCTTTCCCGTATTTTTGAATGTTTCTGGCAGACACCGTTTTGATGAACTGAGAATCCTCTTCAAGTCGGCTGGCACGAAGCGTGAGACTTTGCGTTTCGGTTAAATCCCATCGAATACCGGCAGAGTAATAATTCGAATTGCGATACGTATTCTTGAAGTAGAGATCCCGATCAATTTTTGAAACGGTCCCTAAGAAGGAGAATTTTTCATTGAGCCGAGCCCCCACGCTCGCGCCGATACGATATCCGTCTGAATTCCATTCGCCAAAGGCTGACGTTTTCGGATCCTTCATCGAACGAAGATTCGTTGTGATGTTAATCACGCCGCCCGCTGTGCCCGAGCCATAAAGGACGCTGCCGCCGCCCGGAATAATTTCAATGCGTTCGAGTTCCTCTACGGGAACGACGTCATAGTTCGTAGAGTGGGGATGATTCAGCAAGGTGGTAATAGGCGCACCATCGAGCATCACCTGAAGATTTCGGTTAGCCGTATCATTGCCCTGACCGCGCAAATCGATGCTGCCCCACCCGCTCGTATTAACGGAAACACCGGGCACGCCTTCAAGCACATCGGAAATTGTTCTGTTGCCGCGCTCAACAAGATCTTCCTTTGGAATGACGATAATTTCCTTTGTTTCACGCAGCCGTTCGATTTCTACATATTCTGGCCGCACATAAGTCGTCTTTAATTCAATAGCATCATCCGATGCAGGATCTTCATCCATACTCGCATTCTGTGCCTGGGCGCAGCAGCACGCCATCAGCAGGACCGCCATGACGGCGGAATGTTTGAAACTCCATTGGACCGTTAATCTTTTCATATTGGCGGCAGAAGAAATAAAAGTTATAGGCATTGTCGGGTTAAGCGAATTAAGCGTTTACTATCAATAAAGCAATTGATATTGAGAATCGTTCGCATTATATGAATAATGTATTCTTAATTCATCTTTGACACACATTCCCGTAATGTCCTTGCATTCTTCTAATTTTTCCGTATACGATTGATTACCCTGCCTTTCCAATTTCATCCATCTGAGACTGCGTCTAGGGTTAAACAAAAAGACATCATTTGTTTTCACCACTATCTCAAATTGCTAGTTGTAATCTTGGTGAAATTACTTATTCATTGACTGAATAAAATTTCATTTAATTAAATTATTTCGTATACGTTGCTGAAAATCCGTTTTCATCTATTATTGTATACGTTTCAATTGATAAATACACGGCGGTAACTGATCAATTTCACTATAAAAATCATCATCTAGTCACCGGCAAAATATTTTGAACAGCAAACAGCCGGCGGAATGTCCCGATGGCTGACTTATATGTGAGTCAACAGATATTAATACTTACAATTTTATGAATTTATTTTCTATTTTCCCTGAGTTATTCAGGACATCTCCATTAAAGGCATTATTCACGCCGTTGCCTCAGTACGCTGACATTCCTGCCTGCTTGTAAAGCCGAGAAGCATCACTCTGACTGACCAAATGACGCGAGTCCTGTTGGGAGCAGCCATACGCTCCACGACGATTGTCAGGCCGGCATTGAGAATAAAGGCCTTCCTCAGCCGGAAAGCCCAGATCACTGCCGCATTGAACTGAAGACTGAATCCAGCATCTCCTCAGATTGCCGGCACTGGCTGAATGCGCCTGCCAAACACCATTGTCTTTTTGTGGGAACGCAGAGCATTTCCAGCACCGCGGCGAAAGCACATTTTCTGCACTCGGCCGTCTCTGCCCAGTGAGGTGAGCGCCATCCCCTTTGTTTTATTCCAATGCCAAGATTTGAGCATCGCGAATCGTCACCATTCGGCCGCAGACACGTTTGAGAAATGCGTAATCATGACTGACGATCAGCTTGGCGATCTGCAAAGACTCGATGGTCTTGGTGAGACGATCGACCGATGCGGGGTCGAGCGCCGTAGTCGGCTCATCCAAAAGAATCACTTCGGGTTCCATCGCAAGGATGCAGGCGATGGAGACCAACCGCTTCTGCCCGCCGGAGAGCCGGAAAGAGATGCTCTCGGTAAGATTTGCTATTCCAAGCATCGAAAGCACATCCAATGCACGAGTGCGCGCTTGAGCGTATGAGAGACCGAGATTCAGCGGCCCGAACATGACGTCTTCAATTACCTCCGGGAAAAAGAGCTGATCGTCCGGATTCTGCAGCACGCAGCCCACTTTTCTTCTGAGTCTTTGAAAGTCTTTCTGTGCAGTTACGGGCACGCCTTCCAGCGAAAGAGACATCGCCTGCGGACGCTCGAGTCCCGTGAGGATTCTCAGCAGCGTGGTCTTCCCGCAGCCGATCGGACCACAGAGGCCGAGCGATTCCTTTGGAGCCAGTGAGAATGCCGCATTGCGAAAAATCACGCGGTCTGAGCGTGAAAAGGAAAGGTTCTTCACCTCAAGAAGCGCAGTCTGCATCATGAAACGAAATCCCAGACAAGAAGCAGCAAAGCAAGGCCAATCGTCAGAACAAGAAGTCCCGCTTCACCGGCATTCTTCAATCCGCTTGCAGGGACTGGCCAGTGTCCTGAGAATCCCCGAAGAATCAGCGCCTCGTTGAGCACACGGCTTCTTGCATATGCCCGGATAAAGAGTGTCGAGATAAAGGCTGCAAGCGTTTGGTAAGAATGCTTATTCATAGAAGCCCGAAAACCTCGGAGCTGAACAGATTCCGAAAGTGAACGGTACGAACGGCTGAGCAGTTCCGTCTCACGCGTCATGAAAAGCAAAAGCGTCACCAGCTTCATCGGCAGACGAGCAGCCCGCAGACCGGAAGCCATTTCCGTGAGCCGCATGCCTGGAACAAACGCATCGAAGAGCAGAAAAACTGCATTGCACTTCATCGTGACGAGAAGCGATAGCAGGAGCCCCTCCTTCGTAATATCAAAGACACCCGCTGAAGCAACCGTCACTCCAGGCGTGCTCCAGGGCGTGAAGCACCAGATCAGAATCAGAAAACCGTTCACGGCGGCGAGCCGCCGAAGACGAAGTGGTTCGCCGCTAAACCATGCGGCTAGACGGATCACAACGGCTCCCAAGAGTGCCGCTTCCGCCGCCGACAGCGTGGTCAGGAAAGCACTTGCCGTCCCAAGGATGCTCGGAACGGCAAGCCGCAATGCCGGAGACAGAGCGAGACGCATGCTTATGACCGCCGGCGGCGAGCCCATGCGGCAATGCCGCCCAAGCCAATCAGCCAGCCCATTCCGCCTACGATTTCCGGAATCCCGGGCGTTTTATCGTGACTGAGCGCCAACTCTCGATAAACCGGTGCAAGCTTCTTATCGAGAACGCGGCTGAAGACCGCCTCAAGCTCGGCCTCACTCATAGCCGCCGCAGCACTGTCTTTTTTCGGCGGTGCTGCTGGCTGAGTCATTTGCGTGCTGACGGAAGCAGCTGCCGGGAGCTCGGATGCGCCGGCTCCGTCGGCCGCAGCAAGCTCATCAGCGGGAATCGACCATTGATTCTGATGACCCTCTCCTGCGTTGATCTCCAACTCAAGGCCTTTGGGCGCATGACGCATCGCGTCAGTGACATCGAACCGCCAGACCCCGGCATCGTCCGTGACGCCGGTCGCCAAAACAGAACCATCGGCGGCATTTTTCACCGTAACGGCTCCCTTTTGCACCCGGCTGCCGCTGGAAAACTTGGATTCAGTGACAACTTGATCACCTTCAATCCAAGCAAAAATATTCACGCGGTGTGCGTTCGCACCCGCACAAAGCAAAAGCGCAAGCGCTCCGGCTGCGATTTTTGATGTGTTCACAAGGGCCTCTCTTCACCAAGATGAAGCAGTTCAGGATAAGTTCGAGCGATCATATCGACCACAAGAGCGGTAATCACGGCTTCCACCGCCATGATGGGGACGTGTGCCGCAAGGAGCGCCGCTGCCGAAGCCACGAAACCTTCGCTCGAAAATGCCAATGCGCAGGCGGTCATCAGTGCCGCAATTAAGACGCCTGCTGCGCCCGCTAAAGCACCAGCAATCATCAATCGCCGGCGCGACACGCCAGGGTGAACCAACGCATGGAAAAGCATGCCTGCAGCCAATGCGCCGGTTCCCATCGTAGCTGTGTTGACGCCGAGCACGGTGAGCCCGCCAAATTCAAAGAGCACTCCCTGCAGCAACAGCGCTGTAAAAATCACCGGGTAGGCAGAGACTCCCAGCATTACGCCGACAAGTCCGCAAAGCAGCAGATGAGCGCTTGACACGCCGATCGGCACATGAATCAGTGAGGCAATGAAAAAAGCGGCGCCAACGAGCCCCGCAGTCATGAGGCGGGACTCATCAAGGCGCTTTAATCCGACGGCGATGCCTGCCGCCGCCGCAGCCGCGCCGCCAATGAGCACTGGCGCGGAAAGAACACCTTCGGCGATATGCATGATGGCTCACTTCACCTGCGGTGCGGTGAATTCCGTCCAAAGCACGGCCCCGAGCTCGACATCCTTCTCAGCGCCGGCTTCTTTGAGCTTATAGTCAGCGTCCGTGAGCGCAGCAAAGCCCCACCAGCCGGCCCACGGCGCAGTGAAAGCGAAGCCCCCTTGAGCATCAGTTTTCACGACCTGAGTGACAAAGTAGTCATTGGGAGCCTCGTATTTGCCGTCGCGATTAAAGTACTCCACCTCGACGTCAGCCCCTGCCGCGGGCTTGCCGTCAACCAAAAGCTGACCGCGGAAAGTATTGCCGGCATAGTTGGCAAAAGGCCGTGTGAGCGGAACAATTTCAGTTTTAACGCCGGCAGGCTTATCCCAGCCATCCTCATCGCCGTAGGCAGGAACAATCACTTTCGTGTAATGCACGATGAACTTGTCTTCCGCAGGTTCCCAATAAGGCTTGGGTTCAACCACAAATTGATAAACCCCGGGACGCGCGAAACGGTAGTCGGCCTGCCAAGAAGCCTTTTCAAAAAGCTTGTCAGCCTTGAGTGAACCCGAAAGATCCGTCTTTCGTCCGTCCTGAACGACATAGAAAGCATCGGGCTTAGCCATTGTCATGCCGTTGCGCTCCATCGGATGAGCAAAGGCGATAGTGAAATGCACATTTGCATCCTTCTGTTCCAAAACGGCGGAATGCTCTGGAATCACAATCCCGAAATGTGCCCAAGCGACAGCGCTTGAAAGCGAAAGAACCGCAGCTGCGGCAATTGTGCTGAATTGAAGCTTCATTGCTCGATGCCTTCTGAGAGGAGATAAATGCTTTGAACACTGCTCAAGAGCAATATTCATACGTTTTCTTAAATCATCATACGCCCTGCTCCAGATACTGCAAGATGGTCAAACGACCTAGGTATCCACCACCTTTGAGGCATTGCTTCAGAGATCGAACATCCGAGCGAACCGACTTCATTGCATACAAACCTGCCCCTACGGGCGAAAAAGACGTTTGTATGCGGCACTCTCAGCTCCCCGCATCAAGCTCTAATGGCTCTCTTGGGGAAAACAAAACTCCCGAAGACTCATGCCCTATGGAATAGGATCAAGTCGTTCGGGAGTTTGGAATAAGAACCTTCCTCCTTAAGAAGGTTCCTGCCGTTCTCTTTAGAAGCTGTAGCGAGCCGAAATCTGAGCAAAGAAGCTGCTCATATTGTCGCTGCCGCAGGCGGCTCCGCCTTGAATACCCAGACTGAGCGCGCCCTTCTGGGCTTCAATGCCTGCGCGCGAGCGCAGAACATTTTCTGCCCAAACATCCATTTTGACGGATCCGACAGTAGAACCCCAAGTCGTCGCTGCTTCGACATCCTTGTCGCCGAAGGCTCGAACATAGGCGACATCCAAGAGCGGCTGCAGATTCCACCCGGAGGCAGCTGCCGTCTTGCCCGTGAACATCAGCCCGACCGGGACCGTCCAGAGATTCTGATGAGTGCTCGAAACATGAGTGCCGTTGCTTACGGTGTAGTCATCCGTGTTCAGACGCACATAGGTGAGACCGACATACGGAATGAGCTGTGAATTCTCATAAAGCTGAACCGCAGCCTCACCGCGAACCCCAATTGTCCAGACATTGGTCTTCACACTGTCGACCTTGGCATAGCCGACAGAGGAATCCGTCAGATCGTTGCTGGTACGCAGATAACCGGCCTGCCCAACAATGTTGAACTGCCCGAAGCGTTTGCCCGCATAGAGCGATGCGCCGTAGTAGTCGACATCATTCTTGACGCCGGCATTGGCCGACTGACCGCGTACGCTGCCGGAACCCAGATTGGCCAGCCCGCCGAACGTCATGTCGCTTCTCGTCCACTCACCGCCGACGATCACGCCGCCGAGTTCAGCATTGATCTCATTCATGGACGAATTGCCGCCCAAATCCAGACGCGTGCCGGAAACTTCGGCGAAACTCGTAACCCCGTCGACAAAGGTCTGCGAAAGTGATGCACGTTTCTGTGCAGTATCCGTTGCTAAACCCAGCCCCTGCAGAGCGGCTGCCTGAACGCCCGCAGCAGCGGCAAGATTCATCCCGCCTTTCAAATTGGCTTCGCCGAGGAAGAATTCATCCTTGATACGGTCCTTTAAGGGCGACACACTCGGCAGTCGGTTGTAGAAGTCAATCACGCCGGCAGTCTTGATGCCGGTTGTCTGCGCAACTTCTTCGGCAGACTTCTGCGCAAGCGTGTAGGTATCCGTTCCATAGACATACTTCCACAGAATGTTGTCGACTTTCACGGTGCTGGGCGCATCCGCAAGCGTCAGGCTGCCCGTCTGCGTGGTTTCGCCGTCAGCCAAATTGATGCCGACGTTATGGAAGTAAAGAATCGAATCCCCTTCCAGCGTCACGGTCCCATTCGTAATATTGGTCTTCCCGGCAGCGTCCACCACCAGCGTTCCGTTATGAACGGCCAGCCCAGCTGAAGCAGCAGTCCCCGCACCGGCAAGGATGGTCGAACCAGTGAGATTCACATTGCCGCTCGCATAGACCGCAGGGGTATTGCTCGTCAAAGCAGCCGCCCGTTTGGTTTGAGAGAGGAGGTCTGCGCCGCTCCCCAACCCCAGCGTACTGCCGGCAGTTACCATAACCCTGCCGGCATTGGCAATGTCGGCGAAAGCCGCAGCAGCCGGGGCAGTTTCGCTGCCGATCGACAAAGTCTTCCCGCTGTTTGCGGGGTTGGGTTCAACGCCGGTGAAGAAGAATGCACCGCCCGCAATCGTGCTCTCATTCTTGTCCCCGTACGAAAACTCTAAATTCGTCAGATCGCCGCCCGAACCAGTAATAGTCGTGAAGCCTTCCAGCTTGACCGTCTTCTCAAAGTCCTTCGAGAAGCGGCCAACATTCAAAGCTGCCGCCTGAGCACCATTGCCGGAAAGCTTTTGCCCCTGAAACACGTCGGCCGAATAGAGATTGATCGTGCCCTCTGTAACAGTGGATTGAGCACCATTGCTTCCCTCATAGAGATAGCCGCCGGCATAGACGTCACCCGTCACGGAACCACTGACCAAATTCACGGTCGCGGTTTCCACTGACGAAGCGGCGCGGCTATAAGCGTCAGAACCTGTGTAACCGCTGTTATTCGTGCTGCCCGCCAAACCGCCGCCATAGACGCTGCCGCTGACAGCGGAACCATCTACAGTAATAACTGTCTGCGTTACCTTGGAGGAACCGCCAATCGTCGCCGCACCGCCGCCAAAAACACTGCCGTTAACCGTGCCGCCGGTCAGATTGATCTGAACCGTCTCAGTAGCAACACTTGCACCTGCACCTGTCGCTACGCCTGCACCGAGAATGGCAGCATCGGCCGTTTTAGCCAGATCTGCCGATTCATGAGCGTAAGAGCCATTGCTCGGCGGCAAACCGGAGTTGGGTTTATTGCCGTGGGCCGTGTTGAGAATCACATCCATATTGGCGCGGTTAACTTCGCCGCCCGTTACCGCAATGACCACATCCTTCGTGTTGGCGACCGCATTCACCGCATCTGAATTGGTGTCGTCAATCGCCATGCCGCCGCCGTAGAGGCCATCCACGGATCCGTTCTGCACGATGAGCGTCGCAGTACCGTCAACGTTGGCTCGAGCCATCACTTTGGAAGCGAGGCCATTGGAGCCGGTTGCATACGCGCCGCCGCCGCCCATCAGGAGCACATTTTCACCGCCCAGAACGTTCACGGCCGTACTTTTAACCGAAGACGTTGCGGCGACGGCATCTTCTGTATTCAAAGCACCAGAGGCCAAAGCCACACCGGCGGCCATGGTGCCGACGTTGTAGCCGCTCAAGATGTTGAGCGTAACGTTGCCGGCTTCAGCCGAAGCCTGAGACTTTGCCGCGGAATCCTGATTAAGCTTAGGATTCGTTCTGGCAATTGCTGCTCCGCCGCCGATAGTGCCGATATGAACGTTCGGCGCAACCAACTTGCCGAGTGTTACCTGTGCACCAGAGAGCGTGATATCCGAAAGTCCGCCCTCAGTGAGCTGTTTAGCCAGCGTTAAGACCTCTTTCACTCCGCCGACCAGCTGACTTTTAGCCGCGGCATCGATTGAAGAGCCGTCTGCATCACCCAAAGTGATCTCAACATCGCCAACCTTTGCTGTTGTTATAGCTTTAGCTTTGTCAGTACCCGCAGACGAAACGGCCAAGCCGCCGCCGGCAAGACCGGCAGTCTGTGCTTGACCGCCTACAGTCAGTGAGACATTGCGCGAAATAGTCTCTGCTGTTCCGGCGACATGCAGCGTGTCACCTTTCCAATCGATGTTGTCGGCGTAATGGCCTAAGGGCCCCTTTAAGAGAGCCCAGACACCATCAAATTCCGCAGCCATGGCAGCGCCGCCGCCAAAGACCCCGGCCGCCATGCCGTCCGTAATGGTAACTGTCGTGTCTTTTTCAACTTTGGACGACGCAGTCCCGTCCATCGTCGCGGCCGACAAACCGCCGCCGAAGGCTCCGAGCGTCATCCCTTCATAACCAGCAGGCGAAGCTTTTGTTCCAATAGAAAGATGGGAAGTGCCCGTAACATTGGATGTTGCCCCGCCGCCAAGTGCTATGGCACTGCCGCCAAGTGCTATGGCACTGCCGCCAGTGAAGACAGCAGCTGAGGTTGTAGTGCCTTGCAATGAAATCGTCGTGCTGCCGTCCACAGTTGCTGTCGTGGACGGTGCGGCAAGTGGAGCAGTAACCTTCAACCATCCACTTCCCGCTTGTAAAACCGGACCATTGACATTCAGAGCCACACTGCCGCCAGTCACTGCCAGCAGATTGCCGGAATGGGCCGTAATTTCACTATCCCCCTTACGATTAACTTCCATTGCGTGAGATTGAAGTGTCGGCACTACCAAGGACACTATCCCAGAAGGGCTACAACTAACCCCTAAATTGAAAACATTATCGGCACCAGTCAATCCCAAAACTAATGGTGTTTGATCCTTTTCTCCAACTATAACCTGGGTGCCGTTTTCCGTTACAACTGGCCTTTTATCAGTACTCACCGTTTGTTGTACCAGTTTTTCATAGATCGACTTTAACTCTGATTTGAAAGATTTAGCGACGTCAAGAATTTCTAAAGTATTATCATCAATGTATTGTTTTCCGCCCGCGGCTCCGACAAGTGTTACGGTGCTTCCTGCCGCATTTGAACCTACACCCAAGGCTGCGCGAATTACATCTAACTTACCTGTTTTCAGCGCTTCAGCCAGCTGCCGCAAGTCTCCAGCAGTCTCTATATACAACTCGCCGTCACCGGATACCAGTTTTGTCGTTGTCTCTTTTTGGATGTTGTCGTTGGTAATGGTTTTCGCTGTGACCGTAGCACTCAAAGCCAAAGCCCCAGCCAGAGCGAAAACAGCTGCTGTTTTCATTCGCGAAGTTTTGCCGTGTGCTCGCTGCATTTCGGAGGCCACCACATAACCGCCTCGTGCTGTATTCCAAATAATTTTGAAGGCTTTATTCATCTCGATCATTCCATTAGTAATACCTTTTTTTCAAGGTATTGTTTCGATCAATATTTAAGGCAGGGTAATCACCACCCCCTGTCTTTGTCAACTTGATAGTTTTCACTAAGCGAAAACCTTTATAAAAACGCAAGTAGACAATTTAAAAAGCCAGTATTCGTTTACTATTTGTACACAGAAAATTTGTATATTTCGTTATCAATGTGCAATTCGTGCAATGCAATTCACAATGAAAAAAAAACGCCCCACCAGCAATTCACTGGTGAGGCGTCCTAGAGATACCTCAGGCCATTAAGCCGTCAGTTTTATTTAAAAGGCGTATTTCGCGCGGAGCTGAACGGATGCAGCAGAACGTTCTTCGTTGCCCCAATCGTAGCCCGCGGCCAGACCAAGCGTGAAGTTATCTTTCTGCGCTTCAATACCAAGCTGACTGCGAACCTTCACGTCGTCAGCGAAAGTAAAGTTGTAGGTGCTTTCAGCACCGGCAAACCGCACCTTGCTGTCGATGTCCTTGGAACCCACCGTCGGCACAACGGCGAGCGAGAAGGACGGCGCAACGCTGAAGCCGGAAGACGTCTGGAACGCCTTCTTCACCTCCGCACCGATCGGGAATTCCACGATCGTAGCGTTAGCGTCTTCAATTGAAACGCCGTGATTCGTCGTGAAGCCGTCGCTCTTGATGTGGTAGACGTCCATGCCGATGAAAGGCGTCACATCAACACCCAGATTAAAGGTCTTCTTCGCTTGAATACCCAGCGAGTAGACGGCCGTCGTCGTATCGGTATCAACATCGGCAGCGCCGCCCACCGTCAGGTCGGACTTCAGCCATGCCGCAGAAACATCGCCCTCAAGATCAATGCCCTGTACCTGAGTCTTCGCATAGAGCGAAAGGCCGTAGTAATTGAAATCATCTTTGCCGGCAACAGAATCATTTTCCGTCTTGCCGCTGCCGCCCATGAAGGCCGCACCCAAAGTGATGTTTTGCACCGCAGCTTCGCCGCCCACTGCAAGACCGTAGGCATCGGTGTCAAGATCGAGATCCTGAGCGCCTGTAGAGATACCCTTGAGTTTCGTCTTGCCGCCAGTCACCTGTGCCCAGAGACCATTCGCGGTGCCGTTTCCAGCATGAGCGCGAACAGCATCGCGAAGTTCCGTGGAGCGATCCTTGGCCGTTGTGAAGACACCCAAAGTGCCAGCAGGATTCATGGCTGCATCAAATTCACGCGCAATCTGAGCATTGCTCTTCTTACCTGTTGTATCTGTGAGAAGTGCTTCGGCATAAGACTTCACTGCTTCATTATCAGAAGCTGCGCCGGCGTTTGCCAGATCTGCCCCCTGCATGAGACCGGCGAAAACATCTGCAGCATCTTCGGCTTCAGTAGTGATCTTGCCGTCAGCCCCGACATTGAACGAAACGAGTTTGTTCGCGGAGATCAGCGTATCGCCAGCCTTGTTCCAGTGATCCTTATTCACCTTGTCGTCGCTTGTAAGCTGGAAGGTTTGACCGGTCTTTGCGATCACGACAGCCTTAGAGGTCGGATCGATCTCAAAACTGTCGGCCGTGATGACGATGGCGTTATCAGAGAAGTTTTCCACGTTTGCAACAAGAACGGAGTCCTTGGCAAAAGTGACTGAACCGGCAGCGGGAGCATTAGTGCCTGTCGGATTTTCAGTAAGGTCAGCGTTAATTGTCAGACTGCCCTTCTCTGCACTGATCGTGATCGGTTGCGCGACATAAACAGCTGCGAGCGTACCGTTTTTACCCCAAGTCAAAGTGCCTTCTTTGAAGAGCTTCACAAAAGCGGAATCATCGGTTGTACCGAGCGAAACGTAGCTGTTCTGACCAACAACGATCTGACCATCCACATTGGTTTCAGCAATACGGAGACTGGAGGCATCCGTGACCTCCATGCCATCCTTCCAAGTCGGATCGAGGAAGAACTTAAGCCCTTTCAAACCGCCCTCAGCGATAGTGAGCGCCCCTTTGAGGCCGCTCTCACCATTAGTGCCAATCTGAATCAATGCATTTGCAGCGTCCTGAGCAAGTTTGCCAACCTCGACAGCACCGGTAATGATGTGTTCACCCGCTTTAGCGGCGAGTTCGCCAACCGTCACCTTGGCGCCTTCGTTTACGGAAATTTGGGTCTGACCATCATCAGTGGAAACATCAAGCTTACCAAGCGTCAAATTGCCTGCCTGTACAGTGATCTTGCCGTTGACAGCCGTGACTTTGTCGAGATTGAATTTGCCATCCTGAACAGTGAGGCCGCCAGTAGTTTTTTTGGTGAGATTCACAGTTGCAGAAAGCTTGCCGGAAGTATCCGTACCAGTCTTGCCTAACGTAAGGGATCCCGCAACATCAACGGACTTTTCACTTTCACCGGTGAAAGACACGAGCTCCTTCGAGCCATCCAATGTCCCAATAATGGTTAAGTTTTTATCTGCTTGGATTTCAAGCTTGCTGGCATCACCAACGATGATCGTTTGTCCGCCCACGTTCTTGTCAACTGTGACCGTGCCCCCTGACTCAGTCGGCTTAGCGACGATGTCAGTCTTATCAAGAACAGAACCGTCCGTCACATTGCCGATATCAACTTCAGTTTGCTCTTCTCCCTTATCGTCAACGAGTGTACCGGTGAAATGGACTGTACCGTTGGCAACAAGCTTAGAAGCCGTATCGGAATAAGCGAGGTTGTACTTCGCATCCGTAACATCGAGCGTGCTGCCGGCCGCAAAGATGAGGTGATCGGAACCATATTTCAGTTCGCCCGCATCCTTAGCCGTACCATCTTCTCCAAGTGCATTCGTAAAGACCTGATCTGACGAAGTGGCCAGCGTCGCAGTACCGTCGATCGTGAGCTTGCCGTTAGCAAGGTCTAGCGTCTTGACCTGCATAGTGCCAGACTTCAAGGTGATGTCACCTTCAGCCTCACTTTGGTACTTTCCAACGGTCAACGTCCCCTTGCCGTCAATCGATACGATGCCCGATGACTTTAACGTCTGAATTGAGACATTCGTATTGTTTGTAATGGAACCATCAGACGACGAGATGTCAAGCGAATCAAAAGAATAGTCACCTTTCGTGAAGATGAACTTGCCGCCTGTATCGCCGCTGTCACCATTGCGAAGTCCAAGTTTGGCAATCGTAGCGGCGCTCTGATCATCGCCAACGGCAACTTTACCGCCAGCGAATTCAAATGTCCCGTGGGACAGATTCAGTGCCCCTTCGATCAGATGACTGTCTGCAATAACCATTGTTCCATTTTCACCAAACAGATAGTGATCTGCGTCACTTTCTGCCTGATCTACGAACTTACCATCCTGAATCTCGATGCGTTTGGCTTTCATGTGGCCAGAATCTGCCAAAATGACCGAACCGCCCTTCACATAAATCGAATCCTGAGTCACATTCCCAGTCACGTTACCAGTAGTGAGAGTGAGCGTACCAGCCTCACCGCTAATGGTGCCGGCAATCGTTGCATCGCCGTTGACAGTCATCGTGCCGGTATTGTTAATAGTCGTGCCGGAACTTTGCTTGAGGGCACCATTCAGCGTAGTTGTGCCTTTGAGCTCTATAACTGGTTGTCGAGGAGTTTGGTAGCCAAAGTTGTAAATTTCGTTATTGGCCCAATTCAGTCCGACCAACCCGTCTTCAGGTGTCAGGACGAGCGCATTTGTAGCTGTAATCTCCGTTTCGCCATTAAATGTCGCCTTACCATGTCCTCGGATGACAATGCCGTACTCATTTTCGGTGCCCGAAGCCTTGATATCAGCCTTGCCGTTGACAACAAGTGAACCAACGTCAACCAGTACACCAACCGCAGCCTTGCCTGATGCATCTACCGTTAAGGCTGAAGTATTCTCAAAGACAACGCTTCCTCCTTGTGCTCCGTCAGTACTGTTATTGGAGCTGTAGTCACTGTAGTTCAGAATGATGCCGCCAGCTTCTCCGGAAGCAGCATGCGCAGAAATCTCAGCATCCTTCTTAAACGTGAGAGACGGTTTATCGAGCGCATTTGCACGCATGTAAATACCTGCGGCCCACGCGCCATCTACAGAGGAACTGGCTGAAATAGACGCCGTATCCGTAAAAGTCGTTTGACGGGAGGATGGAGTCGGACTTTCATTGTCGTGAATGCTGTCAAATGCATACCCCATCGCTATATCCGTAGCATCGTTCGATACAGAGATAGTTGCAGCATCACTTACCGTGACAATCCCGCTGTCATGCCACACGCCGAAGAGCTCGCTTTCACTGACGCCGGCTTGCATGCCGACGGTTACATTTACATTATTCAATGTGAAGGAGTTGTTGTCTGCCTTTGTTGAACGAACGTGAATACCGGCTGCCCCGCTAAAAATATCAGAGATGCTCCCAACGTTAGTCTTATCGAAACCGGAGAACCCGTTGACCGCTTGAATTGCCGCTACATTGCCTCCCGCGAAAGTGAACTGAACTGTCCCGCCCGTTGCTCCAGACTGCTCATCAAGCAGGATCTTGCTTGCAATCAAATCGAGAGCATCGCCTTCATCCTGCCTCGAAAGATTGAAGTCGCCGACTTTGCTGGTAACGTAGTCGGGAGCAGCTTGAACTACATCTCCAGCTGACAAAGCTGCGGCAGCTGCGACTGTCAGCACAGCGAGTTTGACCGATCCGCTTTTTTGACTTGCTCCGCAAACAGTCTCATTAACTGTCACATAAGCGCCGCGTACAGCGTTCCAAATCGTCTTGAATGTTTTATTCATCTTTAACCTTGATACAAGATGAGAGGCTAGATGTCAAAGCAAGGGCTCCGGCACCCATTAAAAAGTCAACTAAGTAGTTGATTTTTAAAACCTACCCCCCCCCTTATCTGTCAAGATTCGACTTAAAACTTATTTTATTTTTAGTACTCCGTTTATTCTCAGATCTTTGTTATATAAACATATTCCGTAAACGATACTTTCAGTTCCGTGAGTAGTTCGCAAACAACAACTCCCCACTCTTGACAACGAATCGAGAACACTAATTCCTCGAGTTGGGTTGTCTAACAAAATCTAACATGGAAGAACAGACTTTTGAGTCAGACAAGCAGGCAAGGTCAATGTTTTTATTCCGTATCGCTCGAGAATAGGTACGCTGTGCATTAATGCGGCGTACCCTCCGCGAGGAGTTCCTCAATCAGCTCCGGTGATGGATTGAAATCGAATTTGTCCAACAGTTTTGCGACACTCCGTTTCACCGGAGCGACCAGCCATTCTCCCTGCACCCTGGTTGCCATGATCTTTCCCAGCGTTTGTTTCAGGTCTTCAAGGGAGATATTCTTGTCCTCATTCATCGCGGCGATATCGGTAATGCAGTCCATTCCCATCATGGACGAGAGGTGATTGAGAAACAGCCATGCTTCCTGTGTTGCCTGAGTGCGCATATAGGAAGCTTCAAAGTCCAAACTTGCTCCGTAAGTCCTGAAAAACTGTTCGATGGCCTGTCGCTGCTTATATACCCTGTAGACCTGCATGCAGTTGAGATCCGTACGGTTGGTGCGGATCGTCACCGTTCCCATTTCCGGAATTTCACTGTGAATTTCCATCAGATCTTGCGGCTGCAGGGCTTGGAGCTCCTCATTGGTTAGCCTGGGGGTTCCCTTGGCACGGCGCTTCATCTCGCTGTCCAATTTAACCGCATTGGTGTTATTTGTTTTTTCGCCGCGTTCGACAGCATCGGCCAGTTCGTTGGCATAGAGCTGAGCATCGAAAAAGACGAACACATTGAATCCGGCCTCTGAGATCTTCAAGGCTTGAATCGCACGGCCGTTGAAAGGAAACATGTTCTCGTAACTCATCGGCGTCAAAGGCAGTTTGCTTTTAACGAATCTGCTGCCGCGGCGAAGAGGAATGACATATTTGAGATTTTTGGAATCGAGCAGTTCAAAATCACTCTCACTGGCGAATCCTTTATCGGCAATGATCGTGCAGTCCGAGTGCCTGAGAGTACTTTCCGTCAGAACGTCTGCGAATGCTGAAACATCCGGTGTACTGCCGATAAACTGCTTGTAATAGACGGGGGCTCCCCTGTTTTCGTCCAAACTGTAGATATAGAGCAGGTTGATTTGCGGCATGTACCGCTGCTTGGAGTCGTAGCCTAGTTCAGCAAAAGGCATCGTCTTGGAAGATGTAATCAGTCGATGCCCGTTAAACAAAATAAATGCGCTCTTCTTATCTATGTCTTCACGCATAAAGCTGCTGATTGCCTGACGTTTTTTACCCAAAGTCCGAAGCATGGCTGCATTGTCGGAAGCGGTGAATGACAGTTTCGGGAAAACATGCGACAAGATGCTGTTTTCGAAGTGAAGCTGAAGGCGCTTAAAACGAGGTTCCCTGAGCAGCCGCAAGAGAGCCGCAACGAAGATTTGCTGCCATTGATCAGGAAAATGCACCTGAAGACGTTTACGCAGATCATCAGTGCGTTTCCACATGAAGAGAGAAGCTCCGACTTCTACCGTCTCTTCAAGGGCGGCTGCCGGACGTTCTGCCGGCGTCAAGCGACGTTTGGTAGCAATCAGTCCATCGGGCGTAATTTTGCCCAGACAACGTCCGGAAACCTTTCGACTGCGTTTGATCGTCGGATCGTACTTGCTGAATCGTTCATATAGATACCAGTTGTTGCCGATTTTCTTAATTTCGGTGTTTTTTGGACGATCGAACGTAAGGATGTAGTCGGGTTTTTCAGTCATTTCTTTGCAACGCGCGAGAAACCTATTAGGTACGCTAATTTTAACAAAAATGGAGTGAGATTGTCACTCCATTTTTTCTAGAAAATCAATTAATTTGATATTGATCTAATGGTTCTCTGAACGCCCTAAACGCGAGCGATACAGCTTAATCGTTCCCAAGAGGGATCTTCCGTGGCCTCGACGCAGTCATGCAAAGCTCGCCTTAGCGACACGCGGCGACCCCGATGTTCCCACAAACGTATATTCGAGAAATTTGGACTTCGAAGGACGAAAGAGACCGCTCTTGCTGTGATTCACCCGCAGTTTGAGCGTTCTCTCTATGAACTTAATCCGTCTTTTCCAGTACACGATTGTTACGCGAACGCATAAATTACCTACCTAACGAACGCAAAAATGACCTACCCCA